>Ga0208300_100063_pt1 | contig 133214 bp, 126 predicted proteins | sample 23_taG_FD_184096 | JGI IMG/M metagenome (GOLD analysis project Ga0208300, IMG submission 184096) | Marine viral communities from Cariaco Basin, Caribbean Sea - 23_WHOI_OMZ (SPAdes) (version 2) | ecosystem: Environmental > Aquatic > Marine > Oceanic | place: Caribbean Sea: Cariaco Basin...
TATGAGTGATAATAATGAGACATATACAGTATCAATAGATAATAATTCATATACAAGACCAAGTGCAACAAGTGGATATGAAGATGTGTCAATAGATACAAGTAGTGTAACAACAACAATAAAAGATGATACAGGAACACCTACTACTTTAAGTGATGGACCAGAAACTGACCATGAAGCAGTAATCATTAAACTAGTGGCTTGCGATGAAAATGGAGATCCTATATTAGTTGATGATGGTAGTGGTAATATTATTCAATATACTTTTGCCAATGTTGCTCAAGAGGGTGGTGAAGCTAATTATATGGCTGTTGCCTTTGCTCCAGGTGAAACTACTTTTACAACTGCAACAACAATAGCTTCAAATGGAACGGTTGAAGTTACTTTTAGTGATGGAAGTGCAACAGGTGCTTCAACACAAGGTACAACTATTGATGGAACTAAAGATTATGATAATGATGGACAAACAGTTTCAATTGGAACCTCTTTTAGCACAGATATTTTTGATGATTATTTAAAAGAGGGGAATCATGATTTTAGTGTGGATATTACAACAGGAAGTTATACTCCACCAACAGGAACAACAGGTTATGAAAATGTTTCAGAAAATGGAAGTGTTACTACAACTATAAGTGATGGTGATGCAGGTGTAGGTGGTACACCTCCTGGTGATGAAACAACAAATGAAGCAATTGATACAGTATATGTAAAAATAGGTGATAATGATGCTACCACAGAAGGTGGAAGTTTAACACACACTTTAAGTTTAGTAGACAAAGATGGTAATGCAGTTACAATTCCAACTGGTAAAACTATTACTGTTGATTTAACTTATACTTCTTCAAATGGGGTAGTTGATGGGGATTTTAATACTATTGTAAAACAAGTAACAATCACAGGTAATTCTGAAAAAGAGTTTACAAATATCACTTTAGATGACTTTACAGTTGAGGGAACAGAAAATTATACAGTAGAGATTACAGGGGTAAATGACGATGATAGTTATTTTGAAAATGTAGCAATTGATACAACTAATAATACAGCAACTGGAACAATAAGAGATGGTGTTACATTAGGGGTACCTACAAATGCTTCAGTTGATGAAGATAGTTTTGATATGGAAAATGGAATCTCTTCAATCTCAGATACAAAATCACTTAATATAACTGCCCCAAATGATGATAATGATTATACCTTAGCTTTTGATGGCGAACCAACATTTACTTCTGATGATGGAACTTTTAATACAGTAGATGGGGATAGCTTAACTTCTGATGGAACTGTTTTACAATATACTGTCTCAGGGGATACTATAACAGCCTACGCAGGTACAGCAAGTTTAGCAAATAAAGTTTTTGAGATAAAACTTAATAAAAATACAATAGGTGGAGCTGATGATAGTTATACTTATACTCAATATAAAAATATAGACCACCCTATAACAAACAATGATGATGATATTGTTTTAAATTTTAAATATAAAATAACAGATGGACCTACAGGTAATGTTCAAACAAGTACGTCACAAGACTTTACAGTTACAGTAGGGGATTCTTTACCTTCTGGTTCAACACAAAATGTTACTGCAGATGAGGATACTACTGGAAAAGTTATATACATAAGTGATGAATCTTTTGATGGAGGTGAAATCACTTTAAATAATGGTGATGGCAATCAAACTATAGCAAATGGAAATTCAATCAATATCTATGATAATTTAACTGATAAAAATATTGTGGGAACATTAACAAATAATGGAGATGGAACATTAACTTTTAGACCAACTGCAGATTTTAGTGGGACTACTGCAGGGTTTAGTTATACAGTAAGTGATGGGGATGGTGATAGTGCAAGTGCCAATGTAAATATTAGTGTAACACCTATAGCTGATACCCCTGATATGAATGGTGCAAATAGTGGAAAGTCTCAAAGCACAATAAAAACTACACCTCAAGTTTTAGAAGATAATAATAACAATTCAAGTGTAGAATCAGGTACAGCGTATACAGCATTGATTGGTTTGATTTTGCCACAAATCTCAGATAGTAGTGATATTACAGCAGCAAATTCTAATGATGACCAACCAGAAAAATTAGGATTAATCACATTATCAAGCTCAACAAGTGAAACAATCACAGCTAGTGGAGTTGACTATACTGTTGATTCTACAGGTATAAAAATATTTATTACAGATTCCCCAAGTATACACTACTCAGGAATCGATACAACTGGTGCAATCTCTTTAACACAAGCAGAGTTTGAAGCAATAGTTGTAAAATTTGAAAATGACAATGCAACAAATCCTAAGTTTACAGTAAGTGTTGATGAGTATGAAGTAAATGATGATAATACACTTGATAATACAGTTACAAAAGCTAGTAATTCTCAAGATTATGAAGTTGATATTTTAGCAGTTACTGATGCTATTAGTTTAGAATGGGATAGCGAAATTGATTCAAATGCAAACGATTTAGGAACAATCTCAAATGCAAATAAAACATTTACCTTTGATCCAGTAGATGAGGGAAATGCAACTATAGATTTAAAATCACTTCTTACAAAAACAAGTGGTTTAGAAAATGATGCAGATGGGGATATAGATGGTTCTGAGCATAGAAGTTATACTTTAAGTGGTCTTCCAGATGGTAGTATAGTAACCTTTGATGGAAAAGAGATATTAGTTGGAAGTAGTGGAACTGTAACTTTTGACTTCCCAGATAATACAAAAGAAGACCCAGATTTTTCTATAAGTATTGCTGAACAATATAGTGGAGTTGTAAATGGAACAATCACTTTAAATGTTACAGATACAGATGATGATTCTACAGGTGCAATTTCAACTGAAACCACTTCAGTTGATTTTACTATGACTATTAATCCAATTGCAGATATAGCAACACTTCAAGTTGCACAAGCTATAGGAGATGAAGATGCAGGGCGAACAACTGGTAATACAGCAAATGATAACACAGCAGATGATATTGATGCTCCTCAAAATGGAATCCCACTAGATATTGAAGTAAGTTCTAGTGATACAGATGGTTCTGAAAGTTTTAATGTAAGAATCGATGAGATACCAGATGGGGGTTCATTATATATCTATGATAATAGTTTAAGTAGTTGGGTTTTAGTTGATAAAGATTTTGTTGATGCAGGAGATATCACTGTAGAAGCTGGTAGCTTGGCAGGTACTTGGAAGGTGATAATTGAAGATTATCAAAATGATAATATCACAAAATTTATCCCACCACATAATAGTGATGAAAACTATACTTTCAAAGTAAATGCACAAACAGTAGATGGAAGTAATACTTGGAATAACACTTGGCTAACTTTAACAGATAAAGATCTTCAAGTAACTGTTAATGATATAGCAGATGTTCCAGTGGGAACTGAGTTAAATCTTGATGGGGATGGATACTCGTATACAAATGTTGAAAACACTTTAGATTCAGGAACAAATAGTTTTGATTTGAAAGATGTTTATCAAAATAGTGCAAATTTAGATTCTTATGATAGTGCATCAGAAAACCTTTCAATTGTGATTAGTGATTTACCTGAAGGGTTTAGTGTTACAGGTGCTTCAATAATAGGAAATGGGGTATGGTCATTTTTAGCAACAGATATAGACAATGTTAAAATCACTACTCCTACTAACTTTAGTGGTGAAGCTACTTTTGATCTTAAATATATCACAACCGAAAATGCAAGTGATTCTAAAACACACTATACAGATACTGTAAAAATCTTTGTAAGTCCAAGTGCAGAGGCAGAAATATCAAATGCTACAACTTCAAACGAAGATGAAGTTTCAAAAGTAAATTTTGCAATCTCTTATCAAAATGGGGATACAAATGAGACTTTAGAGGAGATAAGAATTAAGATCTCAGATGTGGAGAGTAAAGATTTTACCCTTTATTTAGGGGATGATGAGACAACAACTTTAGCTGATGCCTTAAGTTCTTCAATTATTTCAGATGATGGAACATATTATATTTTAACAGCAACTCAAGCAGATAATGTTTATGTAAAAAATACAAATACCCATCAACACGGTTCGTATAGTTTTGAAGTGGGATATAGTGTAAAAGATACACAAACTGATACAAACACTTCAGATACTAAAAATGGAACTATAAACTATAATCTAACAATCAACGCAGTAACAGATACCCCTTCTATTGCAGTAGAGACTATAGGTACTGGTGCAGGATACAGTGTATCTGGAACAACTGTTACTGTTGATACAGAAGATACAACTTTTACTATACCTGTTAAGATGACCTCTCCTGACCAAGATGGATCTGAGGATGTAACAAAATTTATGATTAGTGGTGTTCCTATGGGAGTAGAGGTTGTTGGTGGAACATATTATGGGTATGCAGGAAGTGAACACAATGGGATTTGGATATTGGATATTGCCGATACAGCTATAAATAGTTCAAGTGGATATACTGAGAATATTCAATTTAAAGTAAACACTGGTGCAGATTTTGAAAATAGACAGATTAAAATCACAGGATATACCCAAGATGAAAGTGCAAGTGAAGAGAGTGCAAGCACTACAATAACTATTGAAAAAGATTACACTGCAGGACCAGGAGTTGGTACTCCACCAGAGTTTGAGTTAGGTGAAAAACCAGCAACTATCTTAGAAGATGATACAAGTTATAATTTAGGTGAGTCTTTAACTGTTTCAAATGTGGGTGGGAGTAATTCTGGTTCATATGCTATAACAATCACTGATTTGCCAACAGGAACTATTGTTTCAGGATATGACTACTCTTATGAAGAGGGTGGAGTTACAAGATATGTAATTGTTGGAACAGGTAACGCAGCTGATATAGAAACAGCTTTATCTTCTGTTACTATAAGACCTTCTGAAAATGTAAATGATACAGATTCAAGTACTAAATCTATGAGTTTTACAGCAACAATTGCAACAAACGATAATGGTACATACTACCAAGGTAATACAATTAATTATGAGGAGTCAATATTACCTGTAACTGATGATATGACTATAGATATTGCAACTTCAAGTACAAATGAAGACACAGCTACAAACTTTAGCATAACTTTAAATAATCCAGCAGATGCAGAGAATACAAGACTTATTGATAATAAAGTCTATATTACAATTACAGAAAATTATGAGGGTGGAGAGACTGCTCTTGGTAGTTTAGTTTATGAGGGGCAAACTCTTACAAAAAATGGAAGTGGTGAGTATGTAATAGATCTTCCAAGTGGATACACTATGGGTGATTCTCTTGATTTCACTTTTAATCCAGGTACAAATAGACATGGAACAGTTTCAATTGAAGCAGTTGTTAAAAACTATGAGTATGAAGATTGGGCTGGACATGATAGTGGACAAAAAGACTCTAGTGCAACAGGAAGTATTACAGTTGTTCCTGTTATTGATGGTTTTGATGAAAACGATATTCAAGATAGTACAACAGCAGAAGCAACTGGTACAGATAAAAACATTATAGAACTAGATATAGCTACAGCTTTAAGTGACCCCTCTGAAAGTATGGTAAGTGCAACTTTAGATAAGGTTCCAAATGGATTTATTATCTATTATGGAGCCAATGCTGCAAGTGCAACAATTGCTACAAATACAGGTTCAACGGGAGGTTCTTTTGTTGTAAACCCTAATGGAGATAATACCTCTGTAAACTTTAACCAATGGCTTATCCCTTTAACAGCAGGACAATTACCACCATATATTGCACTTCAAGCACCTGAAAACTGGAGTGGAACTATAAGTGATATTACCCTAAATCTTTTTGGTATTTCTGATGGGGGTGAGAGTTCAAATGAGAGTTATACTTTTGATGTAACTTTCACTCCTGTTGCTGACGGTATAACAATTGACCCAACACAAACCTTTGGGGATGCTTTCTCTTGGATAGATTTAAAACTAAATGCAAATATGGTTGATGTTGATGGAAGTGAGACAATGAGTTTAAAAATAGATGGTTTAGATGATATGTCTCAATTTAGACTAAGTGATGGTACAGTTTTATCTCAAGCTACATATGATGAAGTATTAGGGGTTTGGAATATAGATGGGGTTGCTTATGACCAAATAAACAATATTCAATTTACCCATAGCAGTAACGTAACTGGTGTTAGTGTTACAGCTAAAACAGTTGATGGTACAAGTGAATCTTCAGAAGAGATAGGAAGTTTTTATTTAACAGTTTCCGCAACTGATAATCTTACTTTAGAAAGTAGTATCAATATAGATTTTGACAAAGTTGATGACTTATCAAAACTTAATAATCTAAGTGAGATAGATTTAAGTCAAAATGGAGACCATGATATTTTAAATCTATCTTTACAAGATGTATTAGATATTACAGGTTCAAGTAAAGAGCTTAAAATTATAGGTGATAACGCAGATAATGTTTCACTTAAAAATGAAGGAAATACTTGGTCAAAAGTTGCAGGTACAGGAGCAGATTCAGGCTTTGATATCTATTCAAATAGTGATGATCCAACTGTTAAAGTAAAAGTTCAAACAGATATAAGTGATAATATTGTTTAAATAGTGAAGAGATTTAGTAATCTCTTCATTTTTTCTGTTAAAATAAAGTATGAAATTTTTGATTATATTATTACTTATTTTTACAGCTTATTCAAAAGATTTTACTAATCCTTCACTTATATCAAAGGTGGAGAAAAAATATAATAGATTTGCAAAAAACAGATTTATTGCACTTAATAGAGTATTAAAAAAGATTGAAAACAAAGATGAACTTACAAAGTTAGAAAAGGTTAATGATTTTTTCAATGAAGTTAGATATGGTGAAGATAAAGATATCTATGGAGTAAGTGATTATTGGGCAACTCCTTATGAGTTTTTAGCAAAAGACAAAGGTGATTGTGAAGATTATGTAATTGCTAAATATTTTGTTTTGAAACATTTAGGAGTTTCTACAAAAAAGATGTTTTTAACATATGTAAGATTAAAAGATTCAAATCAAGCTCATATGGTGCTTTCATATTTTGAAACACCAAATTCAGAGCCGTTGGTTTTAGATAGTGTAAGAAGGATAATATTCCCAGCATCAAAAAGGGACGACTTAAAACCTATATACAATTTTAGCCCAGATATTTTAAAAGATGGGAAACGTACCGCTGCCCATAGAAAATGGGATAGGTTATTAAAACATATGAGGGAGAATAGGATATGAGTTTATTTAGACAAGTTTCAATTTTATTATCAATTATTTTCATAATCTTATTTTTTGTAATAGCAACAATAAGTTTTAATATAATAAAAAACTCTGCAAAACAATCCTTGTATGAGAATGTACAAAATAGTGGTTCAAGTATTAGTTTAGCAATCACAAATGCAAATTTAGAAACAAGCACAATAAAAACAGTGTTAAATGCAAGTTTTGATAATGGAAATTTTGAAAAAATAGTTTTTAAAGATATGGAAGAAAAAACCATATATTCAAGAATAAAAAAACAGGAGAATAACAAAGAAGATATACCAAGTTGGTTTTTAAATTTAACAACTTTGGAAGATATCTCTTCTGCTACTACCGTATCAAATGGTTGGAAAGTGATTGGAACCTTAGAGGTTTATGCAAATAGAGATGTTTTTTATAAGCAGTTATATGAGATTTTTATAAATCTTCTTATCACCTTAGTAAGTACTTTTGTATTTTTTATTGTAGTTATTTTTATCCTATTTAAAACTATTTTAAAACCTTTAGATATTATAAAAAAACAAAGTGAAGCTATTATGAAAAATGAGTTTATTTTTCAAGAAACCTTACCTTTTACATCTGAATTTAAATCTTTAACAATAAGTATTAACACTATGCTTAAAAAGATTCAAGATATCTTTAATCAAGCAAATAAAACCTTAAAAAGAAACAAAGAGTTATTGTATGTTGATGAGTTAACACAATTATACAATAGAAGATATCTAATATTAAAACTAAACGAATATTTGGAAGAAAATAGTATAAATCATGAGGGGTTTATAATCTCAATAGTTTTAACAAGAATCGATTTATTAAATAAATCAATTGGATATAAAAAAGTTGATCAATTATTTATAAAAATCACAGAATTGATAAAAAAACAGATATCTTTAAATGAATCAAACTTAATTGTAAGAGCAAATGCCTCTGAGTTTATTATTATCCTTCCAAGAGTTTCAGAGAATAAAGCAAAAGAGAGTTGTGAAAAACTATCATCAACTTTAAAGTTTTTATTGCAAGGTGTAGAGGATGAAGAGATAAAACTTCATCTAGGGCTTTGCTCTTTTAAAAATGAGACTAGCTATAGAGATATACTTAGTAAAATAGATTATACTCTTTGCCAATCAAAAGCGAGTGAACATAAAAGCTATTTTTATCAACAAAAAGGTATCTATAACACAAGAGATGATTGGCGAAATATTATAAATGACGCAATTTTAAATCAACACTTTATTTTATTATATAGGGATGTTTTAGAGTTGAACTCAAAAAATGTAGCTCATAAAACCATAAGTTTTAAGATTGAAACAACAAAAGAGAGTTTTTTTTATGGTGAATTTATTGCTCCAGTTATTGAGCTTAATTTATTGCAAAGTGTTTATTTGAAGATTATTGAAAATTGTTTTTTATTAAAAGAGTTCAAACAAGAGATAACTATTCAAATACCAAGCCAGTTTATAGAGAAACTACCTTTTGAAGAGTTGGTACAACTATTTAATAAAAAAGATAAATTTAAAAATATAATTTTTGAAATAGAGGAGGAATCTTTTTCAAAATTTAAGTACAACTGTATCACTTTTATTAAACTAGTTAAAGAGTATGGATATGAAATAGCAATATTTAATTTCTTAGGTATTAGTGATGATTTCAACTATCTAAAAGAGCAAAAGCCGAAATTTATCAAAATAAACCAAAGCTTTATTAAAATAGATGAAAATATCAATGCTTTAAATATGATAAGAAAATCTTTAGGTTTGAAAATTATCGTTACTTCAATAAATAATAAAGAGGATTTAGAGTTTATAAAACAAAAAGATATTGAACTAATTGCAGGTAAAATAACTGATGAAATAAAAAACAATTAAAATAAACACCCAAATGGTTCTAGAAATACATAAGTAAATCTATAATTTATTCCACTATAAATGAGAACTTTTTATAATCTCTAAAATTTTAAAAAGAGGTTATTATGAAGAAACTATTATTATTTTTAACATTAAGTATTTTTGCAAATGCACACTTTCTTACATTTCTTCCAACAACAGATAATGTAAAATCAAAACAAGAGGCAAAAGTTGGCTTTGAAGCTATGTTTATACACCCTTTTGAACAAACGGGTATGACTATGGAGAAACCTTTTGGTATCTATTTAGAAGATAAAAAAGAGGTTTTACCTTTAACTGAGATTAAAAGGTTTGAACACAAAGCATGGAGTAGCTCTTATAGGGTAAAAAAACCTGGTGTTTATAAGTTTTATACACAACCACAAGCTTATTTTGAACCTGCTGAAGCAAAATATATTGTACATGTTCCAAAACTTATTGTTTCAGCTTTTGGATTAGAAGATGGTTGGGATGAGCCTATTGGTTTAAAATATGAGATTATTCCTATGGTTAAACCTTTTGGTCTTTATGCTGGAAACCTTTTTCAAGGAAAAGTTTTACATGATGGAAAACCAGCTTCTAATGTGGAGGTTGAAGTGGAACTTTACAATGAATATGGACTTAAAGCACCAAGTGATGCCCATATAACACAAGTTGTAAAAACTGATAGTAATGGTGTTTTTTCATTTGTTATGAACCACAAAGGATGGTGGGGCTTTGCTGCACTAATTGAAGAGGGTGAAAAAGAGTACGAAGGGAAAAAATACCCTATAGAAAATGGTGCATTAATCTGGGTAAAGGCTTATTAATCAATGCATATATCAGATGGAATTTTATCTAGTGATGTAGTTATAGCAACTTCATTGGTTAGTGTTGCTTGTTTATTATATTCACTAAAAAATTTAAAAAATAAAAATATCGCACTCATCTCTGCAATGAGTGCAATATTTTTTATCTCATCATTTATTCATATACCTTTAGGCCCTACCCAAATACATCTTGTACTTATAGGTATTATTGGGATTATTATAGGTTCCTCTGTATTTTTTGCTATCTTGATTGCTTTATTGTTACAAGCTTTATTATTAGGTTTTGGAGGGATTAGTTCCATTGGAGCAAATCTATTTATAATGGCTTTACCTTCATACTTGATATATTTGTTAGTAAAATCAAAAATCTTAAACTTTTTGAGTTTGAAGATAAAATATTTTATGATAGGTTTTTTACCAGTATTATTTTCTACTACATTTTTAGCTTTGGTTTTAGCTTTTTCAAAAGAGGAGTATCAGTATGCTTCATACACTGTATTTCTTGCAAATGTACCAGCTATGGTTATTGAAGGTTTAGTTACAATCTTTTTAATAAACTATATAAAAAAGGCGATGCCTGAACTTCTAAAAGGGGTTGAGTTATGAGATATATCTTCGTAATTTTATTTTTAATTACAACTGTTTTTGCTCATAAACTAAACCTTTTTTATACAAATGAAAACAATAAAGTGTTTTTTAGTTCCTATTTTGCTTCAGGAAGTGGTTGTAAACAGTGTGAAGTTTATATTTATGATAAAGATAAAAAACTAGTAAAGAATACACAAACTGATGATAAAGGTGAGTTTATCCTTGAGTATTTTGAAGGTATGATTGTAAAAGTTGAAACCATAGGTGGTCATGCAGTTGAAGAAAAAGTGATAATAGAAAATATAAACAAAAATGAAAATGCACAAAAAACAATCGATAATAAAAATGAAGAGGTGAAAAAAAATAGTATAATTGAAACAATTCTTTCTATACTAGCTATAGGTTTTATATTTTATTTACTAAAAAGGTTTAGAGTTGGTAGAGTTTAACTCTTCTGTTAGATTGGTTTGCGCTTTTTTATATTCTATTTTTATAAGTTTTAATAGTATTGAACTGATATATATATTGCCACTTATATTCTTATCTTGTTGTGAGTATAAAGCTATTTTAAATATCTTAAAAAAACTTCTTTTTCTAAACTTCTTTATTGGTATGATTTTTGTTGTTCTTTTAATAGAGGGTGATAGTGAGGCTTTAAATATCTATTTGCGTACAAATATGATTATCTATTTTAACCTTTTACTTTTTCATAAATCAAATGGGTATGATATCGTAAGGGCGATGAATGAACTAAGGTTTCCCAAAAAGCTAGTTAGTTCAACATATTTTACTCTAAAAATGATTGAGAGTTTAACAAGCGAAATAAAAAGGATAAGGGAAACTTTAAAACTTAGAGGTTTTAAAGCTAGAACAAATCTTTTTTCCTATGAAACTTTTGGTAATATATTTGGCCATATTTTGATAGTTTCTATAAAAAAAGCAAAAGCTATGGAGGACTCTTTTAAATTAAGAGGTTTTCATGGAAGAATCTATCTTATCTCAAGTAGTAGATTAAGTATCTATGATGTGATACTTATCTTTACTGTTTGTATATTATTTGTAAAAAAGGTGGTTGTGTGAGTTGCTCAATTAATCTAAAAGAGATCTCTTATAATAATTCAACAAAAGAGGTTTTCTCAAACATAACTTTAAATGTATCCCATGAAGAAAAGGTTGCAATAGTTGGTCCCAATGGAAGTGGAAAAAGTTCTCTTCTTAAGATTATTGCAGGATTAATAAAACAAAACGATGGGGAGGTTTTTTTATTTCATAATAAAATGGCAAGTTTAAAGGAGTTTAAAACCTTTAGAAATGATATAGGATATCTTCCCCAAGATGTATCAAATCATTTTTTATGCCCAACTGTTATAGAAGATGTTATGTTTACCTTAAGAGCAAAGGGTGAAAAAAGAGATACAGCCTATGAGAAATCTTGTGAGATTTTAGAGCAATTAGGGATAAGTAAATTAGAAAAAAGAAATATTTCAGACTTGAGTGGTGGGGAGCAAAAGATTGTTGCTTTAGCAGGAATTTTAATAACAAAACCAAAAATACTACTACTTGATGAACCTACAAATGCCTTAGATGAATATGCAGAAGAGAGAATAATCAATATACTAAATAGTATCAAAAAATCTATGGTTATAGTTTCTCATCATAAAACCTTTATAGAAAAATTAACTCCCACAATATATAAATTAACAAAAAACGAACTTCAAAAAGTATAAATTAAGAGATAAAAGAGATATTTTTATCACTTAGTTTTCTTCACAATTTTTTCACGACTATAGGCTACAAAATAGCACTAGAATAGCAATTTTAAGTTTTTCTTAAAAAAACTCAAAATAAGGTAAAAATGAGTCTAAAACTTAAGATGAGATTAATTATTTTTATGTGAAACTATTTCTAGACAATTAACTTTAAGGAGCGAAGATGAGTAGATTAGTTAAGGTTGCTACTGCTTTATTACTAGGTGGAGCTACATATGCATTTGCATTAACTGCTGATGAAGTTAAAGCACACGTGATGGAAGGTAAAGCGTATTGTGACAAAGTTGGTGTTACAAAATGTGTTGAAGAGATTGGTAAAAAAGGTGGTATGTTTGATAAAGGTGAACTTTATATTTGGGCAAACGACTTTGATGGTGTAATTACTGCTCATCCAAAAAAACCAATTGCAGGTAAAAATCTTTATAGATATAAAGATAAGGCTGGTAATCAATTATTTAAAGAGTTTATCGATAAGGTAAAAGCTGATGGTGAAGGATGGGTTGACTATGTATGGGCACATCCAGTTACTGGTAAACAAACTCCAAAATCATCATTTGTTATTGGAATTGGAGATAACCAACTAATTGGTGCAGGTTATTACAAAGAATAGACTTTCATAAACTCTTGATTAAGTTCAAGAGTTTATATCCCCTTTTGTTTGAATAATGTAAGTATATATGTATATATTTATTTTATTTAAGTTCATATCTAAAATTAGGACAAAACTATGCAATTTCTAAATAATATCAAGATTGGTAAAAAACTTATTATAGCGCCAGCTATCGCAGTTGGTTTTTTAATTGTATTTGCATTCTTCTCAAATAATGCTTTAAAATCTGATAAAGAAACATTAAATGAGATTGTTGAAGTGAAATTCTCTTTATATAAAGATAGTAGTAAACTTCTAGGAAATGTAAATCTATATAATTCTGTACTTTACAAAATTTTTAGTTTTGCTTCTGGTGGTTATGAACAATCACAAATTGATCAACAACTTGTAATTTTAGATAAATTGGGAACTTTAGTAGATGAAGAGGTTAAAGAGTTAACTGAAAGAAAAAATGTAGATAAAGAGATCAGTGAACTTTTGAAAAATATTGAAAAAAATATGAAAGAGTATAAGTTAACTGTTCGAGATGCAATCGATATGTTGAGTGTTGATATTGGTATGGCAACACCAATGTTATCTGTAACAGAGGAGGTTTTCTTACTTCTAAATAAAGAATTAACACAAATCAACAATATAGCTGAAAAACAAAACAATAAAAGTTATAGAAATGCCTTAAAGAAAATAGATAACACTCTTTATACTTTTTATACTTTGATTATAGTTACACTTATTATTTGTGGACTTATTATAACAGCAGTTACAAACTCTATAAAAAATCCATTGGAAAAGTTCCAATCAGGTTTATTAGAGTTTTTCAAATATATGAATAAAGAAACAACAGAAGCTAAACTTATTGAATTGAACTCAAATGATGAGTTAGGAGAGATGGCAAAAGCTGTAAATAGTAATATCTCTAAAATTAAAGATGGTATTGAAAGTGATAGAAAACTTGTAGATAGTGCAATTATTTGTGCCAATGAGGCTAAAAAAGGTTTCTTAAATGCAAGAATTCAAGGAGATACAACAAATCCATCTTTAAATGAGTTAAAAGATGTAATCAATGGGATGTTACAAGAAGTAGAGAAAAACATCAAAGGTGCAATGGGTGTATTAGCTCAGTATTCAAAATATAATTATAGACCAAAAGTTGAATTAGCAAATCTTCACGGAGATTTAAAAGCATTAAGTGAAGATGTAAATAGTTTAGGTAGTGCAATAACAAGTATGCTTGTAGATAATAAAAAAGTTGGAGTTGTTTTATCTTCAAGTGCACAAAACCTATCAAAAAATGTGGATAGTCTTACAAATGCAGCCAATAGTCAAGCAGCTTCTTTAGAGGAAACAGCAGCAGCAATAGAAGAGATAACTGCAAATATGCAAAATAGTTCAGAAAATATCTCAAAAATGACCACTTATGCAAATGAGGTATCAAGTTCTGTATCAATAGGGCAAGATTTAGCATCAAGAACAGCTTCCTCTATGGATGAGATAAATGAGCAAACTCAAGCTATTGCTGATTCTATTACTGTGATTGACCAAATAGCCTTCCAGACAAATATCCTATCTTTAAATGCAGCAGTTGAAGCCGCAACTGCTGGTGAAGCAGGAAAAGGTTTTGCAGTTGTTGCTCAAGAGGTTAGAAATCTAGCAGCAAGAAGTGCAGAAGCAGCAAAAGAGATTAAAGATTTAGTTGAAAATGCTACAGCAAAAGCAAATGGTGGAAAATCTATATCAAATGAGATGATACAAGGGTATGAAAATTTAAATCAAAATATTCACAATACTCTATCTTTGATTAATGATGTATCTACCTCTTCAAAAGAGCAATTTAGTGCAATGGAACAGATAAACGATACAGTAAATAGACTTGATAGAGTAACACAACAAAATGCAGCAGCAGCTAGTGAAGCAAATAAAGTAGCAAGTGAAGTAAATCAAATTGCTGAAAAAGTTGTTCAACAAGCAGATGAAAAAGAGTTTGAAGGTAAATAGTTTTACCTTCAAAGAAGGTAGGTAATGAAGAAAAATATCCATATAGTTTTATTAGGAGATTCCCTTACTGCAAGAGGTGATTGGAAAAACGATTTATTAAAAGAGAATCTAGTAAACTTAGGAATTGATGGGGATACCACAAAAGGTGTTTTAAATAGAGTTGATTCTGCTATAGATCTAGAACCAAACATTTTGTTTTTGATGATTGGCATAAATGACTTATGTACTTCAATCCCCTTAAAAGATGTTTTTGAAAGCTACAAAAAAATAGTTTTAAAATTTGAAAATACAAATATAAAACTAATAGTTCAAGCTATAATCTTAACCCAAATGAATCCAGTAAATAAAAAAATCATTGAGTTTAACCATTTGTTAAAAGAGTATTGTGATTCTAAGGGTTTGATTTTTTTTGATATAAATCCAAAACTTAGTCAAAATGGTTTTTTAAAAGAAACCTATACAACTGATGGTTTACACCTAAATCTAAAAGCTTATAAAGTCTGGGCTCAAGAGATAAAAGGGAATACTTTTTTTAGTTAAACATTGTCAATAACACAAAAGTTTACAAATCTCTTTTAATTTGTGATTTTTTATACCTTAAAGATGGTAATATTACATTTATAAATCACCTTTTCAAAAAATCTACCTTTTGATGAGGTTATAAATTAAATATATAAGAATAAAAATGAATTTCAACAAATTAGATACAAATCTAAAACAATCACTTCATGAAGAGATTACAGCATGTGCAGAGTTAATTGGTGGTAAGAATCCTTTTTTAACAATGATAGAAGAGATTAGAGAACAAAAGCCAAATCCAATTTTAAATAAAAGTGGGATTTTTCATACTTCAAAAGTTAAAATAAGTTTGAGTAAATCTATTTTTAAAGATACTTTTTCAACTTTATATGATGCCATAAGAAGAGAAGAAAAAACTGGTGATATGCTTAACTCTGTGGAGCAAAGAGAGTATAAAAGTACAATGAATATGATGAAAACCTTAAAAAATGTAACTATCACCTTAGAGGTAAAAGAGAACTCTTCAACTTTTGTTTTTCCTATTTTAGATACTAAAGAGGAGAAAAAAACAAAGGTTTCATTTTTATATAAGGTGATATTTTTTTATCATTTAGATGAAGCAAAAAAGGCATTAAACTATAATGCATAGAAAAAGGTTTAATATAAAACAGGGACTTAAAGTAAATATTGTTTTAAAACAAGACCAAAGAACTGGGAAACTAACTCAAGGGGTAGTAAAAGATATCCTTACTAATTCCCCAACACATCCCCATGGCATAAAGGTTAGATTAACTTCTGGATTAGTTGGAAGGGTACAAGAGATTTTAAAATGAAACTTTTTATAGATGGGGATGCTTTCCCTAATCTTTTAAAACCTATAGTCTTAAAAGCTATAAATAGATTGAACTTAGATACTAAAGTTATAGCAAATAAAAAAATCGATATAGGTAAATCTGAATTTGTAGATTATATGATTGTAACACAAGGCTTAGATAAAGCAGATGATAAAATAGTACAATTAGTTAATAAAGATGATTTAGTTATAACAGCTGATATCCCATTGGCAGATAGGGTTTTATCAAAACAAGCTCATGCTATTGACCATAGAGGGCAATTGTATACTCAAGATAACATAAAAGAGTATCTTGCAATGAGAAATCTTATGCAAGAGATTAGAGATAGTGGAGAACTTACAAAAGGGCCTGCACCTTTTAGTGCAAAAGATTCTCAAAAGTTTGCAAATCAGTTAAATGGATTTTTGCAAAAACATATAAAAAAGGATTAGAGATTATAGAAATAGACAAAACTCTTTTAGAGCAGTTTCAACAGTTTTGCAAAGTGAATAACCCAAAAGATATGGAAACAGCAGTTAATTATTTTGCAATATTTGGTGGGCTTGATATAAAAATAGATATGAGTAAGCCACTAAGAAGTTTGATAATTAGACATATTCTAAACGATTATGATTTATTGCAAGAGAAAATTGCCAAACTTACAAATAACTCAGCACCATACAATAAGGTTTTAACAGGGATTGCATTAGGGGACAGAAGAACAAACTCTAGTTTTAAAAGAGCTGATGTTGAGTATGAAGAGGGGATGCAGATTATTTATGAGCTTGAAGAGTTAGAAATAATCTCAACAGAAACCTCAATGGATTTTTTAACAAACACCTTTGAGGAGAACGAGGTAGCAGATAAGTTACTTTTTAAATCACCATTTTTAAGATTTTGGTTTGCTTTTGTTTCACCCTTATATAGAGGTGTAAAAAAGGGTGATTATGATGAGTGTATTGAAAGGTTTAATAACTATCAATTAGAGTTTATGGATTTGATTTTTGAACAACTTTGCCACGAATATATCAAATTTACTTTTGTAGATGATGAGATTGAAGAGATAGGAAGATATTGGGATGATAAGTTAGAGATAGATTTATTGGCTCAAACTGTAAGTGGTAGGATTATAATAGGTAGTTGTAAATATACAAATACAAAAGTTAAAAAAAGTGAAATAAATAGATTAAAAGAGATTTGTGAGGAGCTTGAATTAGTTCCTGATTATGTAGTATTATTCTCAAAAGCAGGCTTCTCAAATGAGGTAAAAGGTGAAAAAGGTGAGGCATTAAAACTCTTTACTGTAAAAAGTTTAAAAGCCTTAATCTCTTAGTTACTCCATTTATACTTTTTCAAAAAAAGTATACAAAGAACTACTCCAAATGTAGCCATAGAAGCTCCCACTAGTGCTGGGTAGTTATATGAAAGTCCAAATACCAAGGGGATACCTCCAAAAAACTCCCAAGGTGTTTGAGACATTAAAGGCAGCTTGTAAAAATGCTGCTCCTAACATCTCTGAGTGTTTTGCACTTTTTAACATTATCATATTTATAAGGGAACTAATAGACATCGCTAATGCTCCACAAATAAAAGTTAAAACTACTGAGACAATTTTTGAATATTAACTACAAAACTTCTCAATCTCACTTGCAAAGAAAACTGGTGATTCTATCATAGGATAATGACCTGCTTGTAAAGCTTCAATTATTTGTACATCTTGATAGGCTGCAAATATTTTTTGAACATTTGCTTTTGCAAATACTGGAAAATCATCTTTCCCTACAATAATCTTAATAGGAATATCTATATTCTCTTCAGCTTCTTGTATAAAATCTGTATTTAGATACATAGACATATATCCTACTCTAGCTTCCAAGATTGAAGAATTATAGGCAACTTTTATTCTAAAATCTCTCCACGTTTGGTTGTATCTTTTGCTTGCACCATTTACTATCTCTTCGATTTTTGATTTATCTTCTTTTAGCTCATTTAACATCTGTTCTTTTGCCAAGGGTGGCATTTTTATGCCAGCTGCTGAGATAGGAGTTACTAAAATCAATTTTTCAACTCTTTTATCAAGCAAGGCGATTTTTTGTGCAATCATTGTAGACATAGAGTGAGCCACTAAGATATATTTATTTAGATTTAGATGAGTGGCTAAATCAATCACATCTTTTGAGGCTTCCTCGCAACTATACTCACCTTTAATATCTTTTGATAAACCATACCCTCTTAAATCAATAAAATAGTATGTAAAGTTTGTAGTATCCAAATATGGCAAAGATGGTTCATAGTTTTTACAATCTCCCATAAGTTCATGTAAAAACAAAACTTTTTTTTCACCAACTCCTATAGTTTTATAAGCTAAAAACACTTTAAAATCCTAATTTTTTTTTGATTGTAGTTAAAAATCACTTTTATATTGATTTTATTAGATTAGCGTATTAGTTTTTATTATTCATTTTTTTATAATTAATAATTGAATAAACTACAAAGTATATCAAAATAGGTTATTTATAATGCAAGTTATTATCTTTGTTTTTTTAATTTTTAATACCTTTCTTTATGCCTCTTCCTCAGCACCTATTATTAGTGAAAAATTAAAAAGATATCTAACTATCGATGAGATAAACTATATAACAACAAAAAAAGTGATAATAGCTTCCAATGAATTTGATTATGAACCTATGGATTTCAATATAGAAAATCAGCCAATTGGGTATTCAATTGATCTTTTAAATATTTTAGCAAATAGTGTTGGCTTAGAAGTAAAATACCATACAAATACTTGGACAGGTTTATTAAAAGACTTAGATGAAGAGAAAATAGATCTAATGCATACTATTTATAAAACAAAAAAAAGGGAAAATAGTATGTATTTTTCTATTCCCTATCTTGTGGGAAATAACTGTTTTATAATAAGAAAAGAGGATCAACATATAACAGATATCAAAATGTTATATGGGAAAAAAGTAGCTGTTTCAAAAGGGTGGGAAGAGGAAACAATTATAAATAAATATCCTCAAATAAAAAAAGTGTATATAGGAAGTTTAAAAGAGAAATTAGAAGCTTTATCTATGGGTAAAGTAGATGCAATTTTAAATGATGAAAACATAGCAAACTACTACATCAAAAAATATGGCTTTACAAATTTAAAAACTTCCCATAAAGTGATAAAAGAGGATAATACTAAAATAGATAAATACCATTTTGCTACTTTGAAAAAGAACTCAATACTTATCTCAATTTTAAATAAAGCTTATGCCAATATGGATGTAAAAGAGTTAAACCATCTTCAAAGTAAATGGTTTGGATATGACAAAAAAGAGTCTATTTTCTCAATAAAAGAACAAAAGTATTTAGAGGAAAACCTACCAATTTATGTTTGTGTCTTACCCGATTTGCCCCCTGTAACAAATATGGAAAATGGTAAACCACAAGGGATTGTTGCAGATATTTTAAATGAATTAAGATATAAAACTGATATTGAATTTGAGTATATAAATACCAAAACATTTAGTGAAAGTTTACAAGCATTGAGTGAAAATAGGTGTGATATTATTCCCACTTTGGAATACTCTTCAAAAAGAGAAAGCACCTATGAACTTACAAAACCTTATATGGATATCTCATATGTTGCTGTGGGAAAAAGTGATAAAGAGTTTTTTTCTGATATCTCAGAATTAAATGGTAAAAAGGTATCAATACTTTCTCACACCTCAATAATTGATAATCTAAAGAAAAAAAATCCTTCTGTAGAGTTTGTAAAAGTGAAAAATATAAAAGAGGGGTTTGATTTAGTAAATGAGGAAAAGGTTTATGCTCATCTAACTTTATATCCAATTGCAAAATTTTATACCACTAAATATTACAATCAGGAGTTAAAGATAATTGGAAGATTAATCAAACCATTAAAAATCTCTATGGGGGTAAAAAAAGGTGATGAGGTATTACTCTCAATAATGCAAAAAGCTATTGACTCAACTTCAAAAACTAAGATTAGTAATATTATAAATAGGTGGACAGAGTTAAAAATAGAGAAAGTTATCAATTATGAGTTTTTATCAAAGGTTTTTGCTGGTATTTTTTTGATTATTATGCTTGGTATTTGGAGATATAAACTACTAAAAGATACAAATAAAGAGATAAGCTTGATAAATGAGGAGTTGAAAAGCTCTCAAAAAGAGATAATCAAACAAAAAGAGGAGTTTGAGGCAATTTTCAGATATAGTAAAGATGGTATTGCCATACTAGATCAAGAGACAAATTTTGTAGATTTTAATAGTGCATATCTAAAAATGTTAGGATACAAAAGGGAGGAACTTCTTGAAAAAAGTTTCCTTGATGTAATAGATGAAGCAGATAAAAACGATGTAAAAGTTATCATAAAAGATGGTTTTGAAAAAGGGTTTGTAAATAATTTTGAAAAAGTATATATTGGAAAAGATCAAAAAAGGATCTCTACAAATACTACAATCTCTCTTATGCCAAATAAGAAAACCCTTCTTTTGACAGTAAAAGATGTTACCTCTATGAAACTACTTGAATCCCAATCAAAGTTGGCATCAATGGGTGAAATGATAGGAAATATTGCTCATCAGTGGAGGCAACCATTAAGTATAATAACAACAAGTGCTACAGGGATGGGGATAAAAGCTGAATATGGAATAGTAGATGAAAAAGAGATAAAAAAGTTTTCTGACCAAATCGTTGAACAAGCTGAATACTTATCAAATACAATAGATGATTTTAGAAACTTTATTAAAACAGATATTTCACATCTAAAAATAGGTGCAAAAGAGATACTTTTCAATGCCTTGAGCCTTACAAGAGATTCTTTAAAAAGCAATTATATATTTATGATAGAGAATATTGAAGATGATTTAAAATTAGATGGCAATAAAAATGAACTTGTGCAAGCATTTATAAATATTATAAACAACTCAAAAGATAAACTTAAAGAGACAGAACAATCAAAACAAAAAAGGTACATCTTTGTAAAAACAAGAAAAGTAGATGAAAATTGTATAGAGATAATTATAAAAGATAACGGTGGAGGTATAGATGAATCTATAATCCACCGAGTTTTTGAACCATACTTTACTACAAAACATCAATCTATAGGGACAGGACTAGGGCTTTCAATGACAGAAAAAATCATCTCTCAAAGACACAAAGGGGAAATAGAAGTTCATAATACTATTTTTGAATATGAAGGGAAAAAATACAAAGGGGCTTGTTTTTTAGTAAGACTTTTTAGCTCTGATAGGATTTAGAATCTAAAAAACAGAAAATAAAAAAGTGATAAGTAAAAGATAAAAGTCACTATTTCAATAAATATAAATTTAGGTTTTTTGATTTTATGCCTAAAGAAAAGCATAGCAAAAATAGAACCAATAAAACCTCCTAAAAACGAAAGAGTATGAAGATTTTTTTCACTTATTCTTTGTTTTGATTTTATAGCTTTGTATTTATCTAAACCATAGATTAAAAAGCTAATAGTGTTTATTGTTAATAGATAAAGAATTATATTGTTAGTTGTCATTTTGGTATTTTATTTTGAAGTGGCTTAAAAAAGAGCTTCTCTTGAAGAACAAAGTTCTCCGCTTTCTCACTTTTTGCCACCAAAAAGTGAGAAAGCGAGGAGTGTCACTCCTCAAGAAAATGGATACAATTAAAATTTTCAAAAACTTTTTGAGTACAAAACAAAAATAATCTTGTAACCCTCTTGAAACTAGAATACATTACAATACTCCATCGCTTTTCTAAGCGTACACATATGTTTTCTTCCGTCCCTAGAGAGAAATCGATCCCCTAAAGCCTTACAAGTTTTTGTAAGGCTTTTTTAAGTTATACTTAAGTAAAATAGCGAACTTTTTTAGAAAACACTCAACGTTTCTCTAGAATGGTAGTATCGTTTTGATTATGACTCTTGTCATATGTCATGGCGTCATTGGGACGTAACGAGAAGCATGAGCATGCTTAAAGGCTCAAACCAACAAATAGAGAATCTATAGATTCATAATAAGATAACACTAGATCTCTATAAATAATAAAAAGGGAAAATATGCCAACTATCAATCAACTTGTTAGAAAAGAGCGAAAAAAGGTGATTAAAAAATCTAAATCACCAGCATTAGAAAAATGTCCACAAAGAAGAGGTGTATGTACAAGAGTATATACAACTACTCCTAAAAAACCAAACTCGGCACTTAGAAAAGTTGCAAAAGTTAGATTAACTACTGGATTTGAGGTTATCTCATATATCGGTGGTGAGGGTCACAACTTACAAGAACACTCTATCGTATTAGTTAGAGGGGGAAGAGTTAAGGATTTACCTGGGGTTAAGTATCACATCGTTAGAGGTGCTTTAGATACTGCTGGTGTTGCAAATAGAACTGTTGCAAGATCTAAATACGGTGCTAAAAGACCTAAGAAATAAGTAGAAGGATAGAAGAATGAGAAGAAGAAAAGCTCCAGTTAGAGAAATTATGGCTGATCCTATCTACAATAGTAAAGTGATCACAAAGTTTATAAACACAATTATGCTTGATGGTAGAAAATCAGCTGCAGAAAAAATTATGTATGGTGCAATTGCAAACCTTGATGGTAGAGGTGAAGATAAAGGTATTGAACTTTTTGAAAAAGCAATTGAAAATGTTAAACCACTTGTAGAAGTTAAATCAAGAAGAGTTGGTGGAGCTACATATCAAGTACCAGTTGAAGTTAGAGCTGTTAGAAGACAAACTTTAGCTTTAAGATGGTTAGTTGATGCTGCAAGAAAAAGAAATGAAAGAACAATGGTAGAAAGATTAGCAAATGAGCTATTCGAAGCTGCTAACGAAAGAGGGGCTTCTTTCAAGAAGAAAGAAGATATGCATAGAATGGCAGAGGCTAATAAAGCATTTGCTCACTACAGATGGTAGGAATTATTTATGGCTAGAAAAACACCACTTAATAGAGTTAGAAATATAGGTATTGCCGCGCATATTGATGCAGGTAAAACAACAACAACAGAAAGAATCCTGTTTTATACAGGTGTTTCTCATAAAATTGGTGAGGTACATGACGGTGCTGCAACTATGGACTGGATGGAGCAAGAGCAAGAAAGAGGTATTACTATTACTTCTGCTGCTACAACTTGTCACTGGCCACACCCAAAAACAAATGAGCAACTACAAATAAACATCATCGACACTCCGGGTCACGTTGACTTTACTATTGAAGTTGAGAGATCTATGAGGGTTCTTGATGGTGCAGTTGCAGTATTCTGTTCAGTTGGTGGGGTTCAACCACAATCTGAAACTGTTTGGAGACAAGCAAATAAATATAGAGTACCAAGAATGATATTCGTTAATAAAATGGATAGAACTGGTGCAGATTTTTATAATGTTGAAAAACAAGTTGCAGAAAGATTACAAGCAAATCCAGTTCCTGTTCAATTACCAATTGGTGCTGAAGAAGATTTCCAAGGTGTTGTAGACTTAGTACAAATGAAAGCTATCGTTTGGGACGAAGATGCAGCAATGGGTTCTAGCTACCATGTAGAAGATATCCCAGCTGATATGGAAGAGAAAGCTGCTGAATATAGAGAAAAAATGGTTGAAGCAGCTGCTGAATCATCTGAAGAGTTAATGGAAAAATACTTTGAAGAGGGTGATTTATCAGAAGATGAAATTATTGCAGGACTTAAAAAACAGTGTTTAGCTATGGCTATTACACCAATGACTTGTGGTACTGCATTTAAAAACAAAGGTGTTCAAACTTTACTTGACGCTGTTTCATTATACTTACCAGCTCCAACTGAGGTTGCTGATATTAGAGGTGAAACTCAAGATGGTGAAGCTGTTATCGTTCCTTCATCTGATGATGGTGAAGTTGCAGCATTAGCATTTAAAATTATGACTGACCCATTTGTTGGACAATTAACATTTACAAGAGTTTATAGAGGACAATTAGAGTCTGGAACTTATGTTATGAACTCAACTAAAATGAAAAAAGAGAGAGTTGGAAGACTTTTAAAAATGCACTCAAACAACAGAGAAGAAGTAAAAGAGCTTTATGCTGGTGAGATTGGTGCAGTTGTTGGTCTTAAATCAACAATCACTGGTGATACTTTAGCATCTGAAAAAGATCCAGTTATCTTAGAAAGAATGGAGTTCCCAGATCCAGTTATCTCTGTTGCAGTTGAGCCAAAAACTAAAGCTGACCAAGAGAAAATGGGTATTGCATTAGGTAAATTAGCTGAAGAGGATCCATCATTTAGAGTTGCTACAGATGAAGAATCTGGACAAACTATTATTTCAGGAATGGGTGAGTTACACCTTGAAATTCTTGTAGATAGAATGAAAAGAGAGTTTAAAGTTGAAGCAGAAGTTGGTGCTCCACAAGTTGCATACAGAGAAACTATTAAAAACCCTGTACAACAAGAGTACAAATATGCTAAACAATCTGGTGGTAAAGGTCAATATGGTCACGTATTCTTAAAAATCGAGCCATTAGAGTCTGGTAGCGAAGATAACTTCATTTTCAACAACGAAATTAAAGGTGGGGTTGTACCAAAAGAGTATATTCCTGCAGTTCAAAAAGGTTGTGAAGAAGCTATGGCAGGTGGTATTCTTGCTGGATATCCAATGGTTGATATCTCTGTTACACTTTATGATGGTTCTTACCACGACGTGGATTCATCTGAGATGGCATTTAAACTTGCTGCTTCTATGGGATTCAAACAAGGTTGTAGATCAGCTGCTGCTGAAGCGGTTATCTTAGAACCAATTATGAAAGTTGAAATTGAAACTCCTGAAGAGTATATGGGGGATGTAATTGGGGATTGTAACAAAAGAAGAGGACAAGTTCAATCTATGGATGACAGAGCTGGTGTTAAACTAGTTACTGCAATGATTCCATTATCTGAAATGTTCGGTTACTCTACAGACTTAAGATCTATGTCTCAAGGTAGAGCAACATACTCTATGTTATTTGATTCATATTTAGAAGTTCCTAAAAACGTTTCTGAAGAGATTATTAAAAAGAGAAATGGTTAATTCCTAAGCTTTTTATATCACTTTTTTAAAAGCCTCAGTATTTTATATACTGGGGCTTTTTTATTTTAAATCCTATTTTAAATTATTATTAGATAAAATCTTAGTTCATAGTAATGGAAGGGCTTTATGAAAAACTTTAGATTTCTTATCTTTTTCTTTTTAATAACAATATCTTTAAGTGCACAAGAACTAAAAGATATAGTATATGTTGAGGATTTAAACTCATCACAAAAGATGTTAAAAGATGAGTTTTTGAATTTAGATACAAAAGCTTACACACTTGTTGTAGGATTTTTACAAAGTAATAATGAAAATCCAATCAATTTTTTTAGAAAATATAAACTTACAAATGCAATTGCTTATAAATATGGGAAAAACAAACAATATATCAGAATCTTATCAGGGGTTTATCCTGATTATAAAGAAGCAAAAGAGGATATAAAACTTCTACCAAAGGAGTTACTAAAACTTGAACCTTACCCTTCAAAAATAATCTATCATCAAAAGATGTTTAATAAAAACAAACAACTAAAAAAAGCGGTAAGTGTTAGAAAAACCGAACCAACTGCAATCTTTACTTCAAATGAGAAGTTAAAAGCAGAACTATTAAAACAAAATCCAAAATACTACTCTATCTCTTTGGCTAGCTTTGATTATAGTTCAAAAGAGGATATTGAAAACTTTTTTAAAAACAATGGTATCTCAAAGGAGGCTTTAGCCCATCTATATGGAAAAGATAAAAGTAGAGTAAGGGTAATATTAGGTTTATATGATAGCTATAATGAAGCTTTAAAAGGCATAGATAATCTAAGTGGCGATTTAAAAGCTAACTCTCCCTTTGTACAAAGAGTTAAAACCATACAAAATTTTTACAAAAAATATAACAGTTTAGATGATGAAAACATTGTTCAATTAAAAGTAAGCAAAAAAAACAATGATGAAAAAAACAATACAATAAAACCAAAAATAAGCAAAGAGATTAAGGTTGTAAAAAAGATTGAACCCCCTGTTGTTACCTTTGTAAAAAAGGAAACAAAAAAAGAGGAAGCTCCAAAAGAAAAAGCAAAAAAAGTTGAAGTAAAAAAAGAGCAAAAAAAGCAAGAGGTAAAAAAGCAAGAACCTAAACCTATAAAAACAAAGTTTCTAAAGGAATCAAAAAACAAAGATGTATATTATGTAGAACCAGAGGGTAGTCTAAATATATTAAATGAAGTGTTTTTAAATGAAGAGAGCTCTTTTTATACAATTGATTTAGGGACACTTAAAGTAGAAGAGACACCAATTGATAAACTATTTATTCAATACAATCTATCAAATAATGCTTTAGCTTATAGATATGGGGATAAAAAAGAGTATGCTAAGGTGGTTTATGGAGCATATGAAACAAAAAAAGATGCACAAGAGACACTTGAAGAACTAAATAGATTAGGGTATGATTCTCAAATCAAAGTTAGCAATATACAAGAGCATCAAAAACTATATAAACAGTATCATGAGAGTATAATCAAAGATGAGGTTTTACCAAAAGAGAAGGTTGCCAAATATATTTCTGTTAGTGACTTTATATCTTTTGGAGAAAACAATAGTTTAAAAGAGGCTTTTTTTAATAAAGACTCAGGTGTATATACTATTACTCTTATCACCTTTGATAAAGAGGATATTGACCTTTATGAGTTTTTAGAAAATAATGGTTTAGATAAAGAGGATCTGGTTGCTTACTCTTTAGGAACAAACAATAACTACTATAGGGTTTTTTATAAAGCTTTTAACTCTTCAAAGAAGACTTTAGAAGAGATTGAAAGATTAAGTGATAAACTAAAGGCTAATAAACCATATGTATCAAAAGTGATAACAAATATTAGAAAATTTGAGAAGTATAACAATAGAGATATTTTAGAAGCAATAAAAAATGGACAGATAATAAAGTAGGTAAGAAATTGAGATTAACAACAAGTAGTGAAAAACTAAAAGCTTGCAAAAAAGCAGGTGTAATTTTAAAACCAAACTCACCTGAGATAATTAAAGATTTTGATAAAGTAAAAAAATGTTTTGAAGATTCTGGAATAGAGATAGTTTTAGAAAAAAACAGTGCAATGATGATAGACAAAGAGGGTGTTTTATTAGCTCAGCTTTGTGAAGAGGTAGACTTTTTGGTCTCTATTGGTGGAGATGGAACACTCTTATCAGTTGTAAGAAACTCTTTTGAATACGATTTACCAATTTTGGGTATACATATGGGAACTTTAGGATTTTTAACAGATATTGTTTATGAGGAGTTACCAACTTTTTTAAATGATTTAAAAAAAGATGAATATAGAATAGACAACAGAATGTTAGTAGAGTGTAGGGTAAACAATCAATGTTTTGTAGCATTCAATGATATAGTTATCTCTAGAAAGACAGTTTCCTCTATGATAAAAATAAAAGCAAAAATAGATGGTTCATCTTTTAATACCTATTATGGAGATGGAGTTATTATCTCAACTCCTACAGGATCAACTGCTTATAATCTATCTGTTGGTGGACCTATAGTTTTTCCTTTAACTGATGCTTTTATTATCACTCCTGTGGCACCTCACAGTCTTACTCAAAGACCACTTGTGATGCCTGCAGATATAGAGATTGAGTTTAAGATTAAAGATGAGCAAGGGGCTATTTTATTAATAGATGGACAAGATACTTATGAGGTTGAAAACAACGCTATTATAAAAGTTACAATTGCAAAGAAAAAAGCAAAACTTATACATAGAACAAAAAGGGATTTTTTCAAAGTGTTAAATGATAAACTAAGATGGGGAAACTAGCCTAAGATGATTAATAGAATATATTTAAAAGATTTTTTATCTTTCAATGAGGTTGATTTAGAGTTAAAAAAAGGTTTAGTTGTTTTTACAGGTCCTTCAGGAGCTGGTAAATCTGTTTTAATGCAAACAATACTTTCACTTTTTGCAATCACTGAAAACAAAGCTACACTAGGTGAGGTTAGTTTATCTAACCTTGGTATTGAAAATGAAGCTTATGATATACAAAAAGATGATGAGATTATTATCAAACATATAAAAAAAGACAAAGTAAGATATTTTTTAAATGCACAAACAATCTCAAAAAAGAGTTTAAATCAGTTTTCAAAAACCTTAGTAAAACATCTACACCTAAAAGATACAAGCGATTTTGATAGTAATAAACTAATTGAGTTTTTAGATACTCTTTGTGATAAAAACTCAAAAGAGTTTAAAACACTTAAAGAGGAGTTTAGGGAAAATTTTGAGAGTTTACAAAAGGTAAAAGCAGAACTTAAAAAGATAAATGATGATGAATCAAAACTTGAAGATTTAAAAGAGTTTGCAAGGTTTGAAATAGATAAAATAGAATCAATTGATCCAAAAATTGATGAGTATGATGAGCTAAATGAGATAAAAAAAAGATTATCAAAAAAAGAGAAAATCCAAGAAGCAATAGATAAAGCCTCTCCACTTTTTTCATATACAAATAATGTAACAACTGCTTTGGAACTTCTAGATGAAGATAGTACTTTTTTTGATGAAGCGATAAATGAGTTAAACAATATCTTTGAAAAATTTAATGACTCTTTATATGAGTTAGAAGAGTTAGATATCGAAACAGTTTTAGATAGGATTGAAAAACTATCAGGACTACAAAAAAGGTTTGGTTCAATAGCAGAAGCTTTAGAGTACAAAGAGAAAAAGAAAGAGGAGTTAGACTCTTATGAAAACATCTCTTTTGAAAAATCACTTTTAGAAAAAAAACAAATTGAACTTAATACAAAAATAGAACAACAAGTAAAAAAAATAAGTGAACATAGACAAAAGTCTATTAAAATAGTTGAAGAGAAAATCAACTACTATCTAAAGTTTTTATACCTATCAAATGCAAAAATAAATCTAGTAAAAAAAGAGTTAGATAAAACAGGAATAGATAGTGTAGTTTTTGAACTAAATGGAGTAAACTTAGATACTATCAGTAGTGGAGAGTTCAATAGACTAAGACTTGCACTTTTAACTACAATAAGTGAGTTTGATATTATCGATAATGGGATACTTTTTTTAGATGAGATAGATGCGAACTTAAGTGGAAAAGAGAGCTCTGCTATTGCAAAGGTTTTATTAAAACTTTCAAACTCTTATCAAATCTTTGCAATCTCTCACCAACCACAACTTACATCAGCTGCAAATCAACACTTCTTAGTTGATAAAAAAGATGGAGTTTCAAGTGTTAAACAGCTAGATAAAAACTCAAGAATTGATGAGATAGCAAGGATGATTAGTGGGGAAGATATAGGTGATGATGCTTATAGTTTTGCAAAAAACTTATTAGATGATAAAAAAGAGTCTATTTAACATCAAACTCTTTCATCATATTGTCAACTAAGATTTGAACCTTTATTTTTTCATTTTTAGTTCTTGCTTTATCAACTAAACCTTTTAGGTTATCATGGAATTTATTTAAAAAATTCAAGATATATTTGGTTTTTTTATGGGGATTATTTACATGGGCATTTAGCTCAATAAACTCCAAAACAAAATCGATATATCCTAAAAATGCTGCATAATTTATTGGTAAAACCCCAAACTTATCCACTTCATTTAGAAGTTTTCTATTGTATGGGAAAACTTGCTTAAATACTTTTATATTATTTTTCCAAACAGCATTATGGATAATATGTCTACCTCTATTATCTATGGCATTTATATCTGCCCCAGAGTGTATCAAAAGTTTAATAGCTATTTGATCACAATTTAAAATAGCTTTGTGTAAGGTTATCCCACCGTATGAGTCTTTTGCATTTACATTGGCACCCATCATGATAATTGAGTGTAAAACATTATGGTAAACTCTAAGTTCCACATCTGTAGAGAAGTTTTGGTTTTCATCCATATATCTGTAGATGATATTTTCACCATTTATATCTGTTTGATTAATCTCTGAACCATATTTAATCAAAAGTTTACATAAATCAAGATTGTTATATCTTACTGTATCAAAAAAGTATGGCTCTCCTATAGAGTTGTGAAGGGTTAAATTAACATCTGCATTTATAAGTACTGAGGTTAAGATGTTTTTATAGTCTGTTTTATAGTCTATCTCTTTTTTCTGTGAGCCTTTTATTTTTTTGTTATTGTTTATTGCCAAAATGGCATCAATAAGTTTTTCAATTACAGTCTTTTCACTTTTATCTTTTATATTTGGGTCAGCTCCATAATCTAATAATAAAGAAACAACATCATAATACTCATCACCTTTTATAATCACTTCACTTAGAGTGGTCTCTTTATGTTTATTTTGTACATCAATATTTACTTCAAAATCTAATAACTCAGTAAGTACATCTAAGGTTTTGTTTTTTGCTGGTAAAGAGATAGCAGTTTCGTTTTTATTATTGCAAACATTTACATTTATATTCTCTTCAATTAATACAGGAATAAAAGCTATCAACTCTTCAATCTCTAGTTTTTCAGATGTTTTATCTTTATTTTTTTTATAGTGCTCTTTTCTTTTGATAATATATTTTATAAGATGCAATAAAAGGTTATTGCCTTCAATATCAACAGCATTTAAATCTAAACCTAACTTTAAAAGATAATAAAAAGACTCTTCACTTTTTATCCCATTCTCAACCAAATAAAATAAAACAGTTCTCCCATAAGAATCTGTTACATTTGGGTTTGGAAAATGTTCTAAGATAGTGTTTAGTATCTCATCATTTATAAAAGAGTTTTTATAAAATAAAATATCTTTATGTTTTTGAAAACTTTCATCATCCAATAAATCATTGATTATCTTAATATTTTGTGCATGAATTGCTAGGTGTAAAAGTGTATGGTTATCTGCATTTCTTCTATTTATATTGTCCATGTGGGGTTTTAGTTGTCTAAAAACATTAAAGTGATTGTTTAGTATTGCAAACTCTATTGCTGTATATCCATTTTGGCTTTCGAAGTTTACATTTGCATTTGCATCTAAAAGTTCTTGTATTATCTCTGTATAGCCATATTTTGCGGCTATCATTATTGGAGTTTCATCAAAGTTATCAGCGGCATTGATGTTTATACCTTTTTTTATTAGACATTTAACTGATTCAATAAGGTTTTCAGGGATAACAATATGTAAGAAGTTTTGTAGGTTTTCATTTTTATGATTGATATTTATATGTTGAAGCATTGCACTAACTTTATCTTCATTAAAGGTGGTGTTTTTTAACTCTTCAACAATATCCTCATATGTTGTTTTCTTAAATAATTTATTTAACATAAAATTAACCCTTACAAAATATAGTTACATTTTAACATAGTTTATTGGAATAATCCATAACAAGGAAGTTTTTAGGGGTAATTCTTTGACTTTTCAGATTTTATCATGTTAAAATTGCGCGAATAAATAACTTATAAGGAACTGGATGAAGCACCTATCAATCAAATCAAAATTACTATTGATTTCTTTAATTGCAATAGTAATTGTATCTGTCTCAATAGCAGTAGAATCAATCTACTCATTAAACAAACTCTCAAAACAAAACATTCAAGAGTACAAAACCGAAGCCTACAATAAAAAAGAGGCTGAACTAAAAAACTACGTATCTTTAGCAATTAAAACTGTTAATTCATATTATGAAAGAACAGCAATAGATAAAGTTAAGTTAGAGGTTCAAGAGGACTTAAAACGGGAAGCAGGATTTCTATTTTCTATTTTAGAGTCACAATACAACTCTTTAAAAGGGAAAATCTCAGATGAAGAGTTAAAAAATAGACTTAAAACGATTGTTTCAGGTACTAGATATGGTGAGACTGGATATTTTTGGATAAATGATTTAGATGCAGTGATTGTAATGCACCCAATTAAACCACAACTTGATGGGAAAGATTTAAGTGAATTCAAGGATAAAGGTGGAAAGAGAATCTTTACTGAATTTGCAAAGGTAGCAGCAAAAAGTTCAGAAGGATTTGTTGATTATGTTTGGCCAAAACCAGGTTTTGAAGAACCACAACCAAAGGTTTCATTTGTAAAACTTTTTGAGCCTTATAATTGGGTTATAGGTACAGGTGAATATGTATCTGATGTTTCAGCTTCATTACAAAAAGAAGCTTTAAAAACAATCTCCAATATGAGATATGGAAAAGCAGGATATTTTTGGATAAACGATTCAAATCCAACTATGATTATGCATCCAATTAAACCTTCCCTTGATGGTAAAGATTTATCAGCAGTGAAAGATCCAAATGGAAAAGCTTTATTTAAAGAGATGGTGGAAGTTAGTTCAACTAAAGATTTAGGTGGAATTGTAAAATATATGTGGGCAAAACCAGGTAAATCTGAGCCCCAACCCAAACTCTCATATGTGGAAAAATTTGAAGCTTGGGATTGGATTATAGGAACTGGTGAATATGTAGATAATATTGAAGAGAATATCTTGGTTATGCAAGCCCATACAAATGAACAGATAAACAATATAATGATGAAAATCTCAATCTTTACTCTGGCTTCAATAATTATTATCTATCTAGTTTATACTTTTTTAATCAAAAGGGTTATTATAAATCCATTGGAGTATTTAGATGAAGCTATAAATGAAGTGGCTTCTGGAAGTAGTGAAAATAAAGAGATTAAGAAGCTATCAAATGATGAGATAGGAAAAGTTGTAGATAGTTTTAATGGCTATATTAAAAAACTTCAAGATGGGTATGCAAAAGATGCAATAGTGATTGAAGAGGTTGAAGATATTATCCAAAAGGTAAATAATGGTTTTTATGTTTACAAGGTTGAAAAAAGTTCAGATAATCCAGTTATCCAAAAATTAAGAACTTCAATCAACTCAATGATAGATTCAACAAATCAAAAACTTGATGAGGTAAATAAAATATTATTACAATATGGAAACTCAGATTTTGATTTTAAACAAAGCTCATCACATATCTCTTCAAATGGTATTATAGGTTCAATTTTCACAAGTAGCAAACTTCTTGGTTCTACTGTTTCAGAGTTTTTATCTATGATTATAACTACAGGGGAGAAGTTAAGTAAAGATATTGATGTCTTATCAACTTCATCAAATAAACTCTCCTCTTCAGCAAATGAACAAGCAGCATCTTTAGAGGAAACTGCAGCAGCAGTTGAAGAGATAACTTCAATAGTTCAATCAAGTACACAAAAAGTAAATAGAATGTCTATTTTAGCAAATGAGTTAAATAAATCTTCAAGTGACGGGAAGCAGTTAGCTCAAAAAACAACTAATGCTATGGATGATATAGATAAACAAGTTCAATCTATCAATGAAGCTATTACTGTTATTGATCAAATAGCCTTTCAAACAAATATCCTTTCACTTAATGCTGCAGTTGAAGCTGCAACTGCAGGTGAAGCAGGAAAAGGTTTTGCAGTGGTTGCACAAGAGGTTAGAAATCTAGCTTCAAGAAGTGCAGAAGCAGCTAAAGAGATTAAATCGATTGTAGAATCAGCAACTGCTAAGGCAAATGAGGGGAAAGTTATTGCAAATGATATGATTGGTGGATATTCAGACCTAAATAGTAAAATATCTGAAACCATTGAGTTGATATCAGATGTTACAACTGCAAGTAAAGAGCAAGAGACTGGAATAGTTCAAATAAATCAAGTGATTAACTCTTTAGATAGGGCAACACAAGTAAATGCATCATCAGCATCTCAAATCTCTAATTTGGCAAACGAAGTAACACACCTATCAAAAGATCTTTTAAGTATTGCAGATAGAGCAAAATTTAGTGATAAAAAAGAGCAAATTTGTGATATAGATTTAGTTTTTCAAATCTCAAAACTAAAAAATGACCATATCATTTTCAAAAATAGTAATTTTGCCAATGTTGGAAGTTTTAAAACATGGAGTGTAAAATCTTGCACAGAGTGTGATTTTGGAAAATGGATACTTGAACAAGAGAGTAAAGGTTTAGAGTTTACAAAAAGTTCAAACTGGAATGCAATGAAAAAAGAGCATGAAACAGTTCATAAAAGTGTTCAAGAGTATATAGAACAAAACTCAAAAAAAGCTTCAAATGGTGAGCTTATCTCAATCTCTAAAAAACTAGAAGATGCTACGGCTAGTTTATTTGAAAAAATGGATATTATAAAAATAGAGCATTGTAAAACAATTGGTGTAAAAGTTGAAAATAAAAGTTTAACTAAACCATTAACAGAGTCTACTATGGGAAAAAAAACAAGTGAAATTGAGCCAAAACCAACTTCAAAGAAGATAATTGAGTCAAAGCCTAAAACAATTGTTTCAAATTCAAAAGATGATGAGTGGGAGAGTTTTTAAAGGTTAAAAGAGGGAGTTTCCCTCTTTAGCTTTTTTTATTTAGAAGGTCCATTAAATCATTTATTCTTTTATTTTTCTTTATCATATCATTTTCTAAACTTTCATATTTAGTTCTAATTGTTTTTAACTCCTCTTTTAAAGTGTAGTTTTCACTATTTAAAAAGTCTATTTTCCTTTTTTTCATCTCAAGGGTATCGATATGCACTTTAATCTCTTCATTTTTTGAGCTAATTATTTTTTCATACTTAGAGTTTGTATTTTCCATTTGAAGTTCATAGTGGGTAAGTTGTCTTTCTTTTGAAAGTGCTCTTTCCCTTTCCATCTCAAGCTGTCTTGTATATGTTGCAAAGAAATTATCTTGAACCTCTATTTTTTTATTTAACTCTTGAATAGTTTTTCTATATTCAGCCTCTTTTTTATTTGCTTCTTGGATATTTAGTAAAACTTTTTTGTGAAAGTCCCTTTTTTTAAGATTTTCTTGAGTTGTTAAAAATGCGATTGTGATATATTCATCTTGAGATTGTTTTGTTTTAAAAACAGTATTGTTTAGATAAAAGGTCTCTTTGTTTTTTGAGATAAATTTTGTATCCCCTTTAAATAGTTCATCATTTTTAACTTTTTCCCAAGTATCATCAATCATCTTTTTAGGTACACTTGGATGGATTAAATCATTGAAATTTAGAGTAGCTAAATCCTCTTGAGTATAGCCAGAGATATCTTGCATCGATTTATTCATGGCAGTGATTTGACCATTATCATACATCTTAAAAATTAAAGCAACTGTATCAACTGCTTCAATATAGTTTTTAATCTCTTTTTGTTTATCAATTAAACGTTTTTGGAAAAATAGTTTTTCACAAAGTAAATCTACTTTTTGAAGTAAATCATTCATATTTATAGGTTTGATTACATAATAGTTTGCATTTAGATTTATAGCTTCTAAAATAGTATCAATCTCTAATTTTGCAGTGGTAAAAATAAAAGGGAGGTTATAATCATTTTGTCTAATTTTTTTTAGAAACTCTATCCCATCCATGTGTGGCATGATTATATCTGAGATTATTAGGTCTATATCATTATGAAATTTATATATCTCGTATGCTTCTTTCCCATCTTTAGCTACTAAAATATTTTTGAAATACCTTTTTAAAGTATCAACTAGTAATTCTCTATCTGTTTTGGAATCTTCAACAACTAATATTTTTAATTCTTCTAAAAAATTTACATCCAAAATAAACTCCAGTGAAAGATTTATCATTATAGCTAATTATTTTTTAAATAAAAAATAGTTGCATTTATCTAAAATCTTTAAAAAGTTAACTAAAAAACTAATCAAAATCTTCTTTAAAATATTTTGGATATAATATCAACTTTCCAAAATAGAAATTGAAAGGTTATAATGAGCAGTAGTAAAGTTGAACTTCTAAGTCCTGCTGGTAATTTAGAGAAATTAAAAATCGCTTTTAAGTATGGTGCAGATGCAGTATACGGAGGTGTTAGTCACTTTAGTTTAAGAATTAGAAGTGGGAAAGAGTTTACTTATGAAACCTTTAAAGAGGGGATTGATTACGCTCACTCACAAGGTAAAAAAGTATATGCAACAATAAATGGTTTTCCATTTAATTCTCAAATAGATTTATTAAAAAAACATATAGTTGAGATGGCAAAACTAGAACCTGATGCCTTAATTGTGGCAGCTCCAGGTGTTGTAAAACTTTGTAGAGAGTTAGCTCCAAATATACCAATACATCTTTCTACGCAAGCAAATGTAATGAACTATTTAGATGCCCAAGTATATTACGATATGGGTGTAAGAAGAATTATTGCTGCACGTGAGATTAGTTTAAAAGATGTTGTAGAGATAAAAAAACATCTGCCAGATATGGAGATTGAGATTTTTGTTCACGGTTCTATGTGTTTTGCTTATAGTGGAAGATGCTTAGTAAGTGCAGTTCAGATGGGTAGAGTTCCAAATAGGGGAAGTTGTGCCAATGATTGTAGATTTCAATACACTTTATATGCAGCAAATGAAGACCATAGTACTCTATTTAGACTTGAAGAGGAACCAGGAATAGGAACATATATTTTCAATGCAAAAGATATGAACCTAGCTTCACACCTTGATGAGATTTTAGAATCGGGTGCTGTTGATTCTGTTAAGATTGAGGGTAGAACAAAATCACCCTATTATGCAGCAGTAACAGCCTATACATATAGGTCTGCAATTGATGATTTCTATGCAAATAAATTTGAAGCAAAAAAATATCAAGAGGAGTTAGCAACTACTAAAAACAGAGGTTTTACAGATGCTTATTTAATCCATAGACCTTTTGAAAAAAATGATACCCAAAACCATGAATACGCACTTAGTAAAGGGAGTTTTGAGGTTAGTGGACTTGTAACTGAAGATGAAGAACACTTTTTGTGTAAATATAAAACCTATCCAAATGAAGAGGTTGAGATTTTTGCTCCATTAAACTCTACCATTGAAGAGGTGGAAAATGAGATTGGCTCAATCTATAAAAAAGAGGATGGAAAGTTTTATATCCAATTTAAAAAAATATTAACAGAAACAAATAAAGAGTTAGAATCAGTTCATAGTGGTAATACAAATAAAATAAAACTGCCAGGAAAACTACCATATCTTACTATGTTAAGAGTTGAAAATGAAGAGGAAGAGGGGTCTTGTAGTAATTAAGAATGGTAATATTTAAAGCAAGTGAAAATATAAATATCAAAACTACCGATGGAACTTTAGTTAAATATGAAAAACTAAGAAACCCTTCAGTATTTTTCAATGAAACTATCTATATCACAACAATAGAGGACTTTGAAAAGTTAAAAAAAGTTTTTCTAAGTGTGGGGGTAAAATATAAAACTAGAGTTTTTGATGAAACAAAAATAAGATATTTAAGCCAGTTTCCTAAAGAGTTAGGGGTGCAAAATATAAATGAATATGCTATTTTACAAAAACAAAATTTTCAGTATAAAAAACTACATAAAACTACAAAAGAAGAGGAGTTGAGTTCCCTCTACCTAAATGAAGAAAAAGTTGATTTAGATAAACAACTATTTGGAGTTATAAAACAAGATATCACTATAGCTTTTATTGGAAGTTTAGGTGAGTCTTTATCTAAAATAGTTTGTGCTTGTACAGCATTAAGAATCTTATATGATAAATTAAAACAGAAGTTTAAAAGTGTAAAGTTTGATATTTATATAAATGCTTCTGAGAATAAATTTTTTACTAGAGATAAGATGGTTTTATTAAATCAACCCTTTATAAACAAAGTTTCTCCCCTATCAATTGATGTGAAAACCTTTTGCCAATACGATTTTTTCTTTGATTTAAGCTCTGTTACAAGTAGAAGCTACTTTAAGAGTTTATCTTTAGTTGATTCTTGGCTTTATAAGTTTGGTTTAGATTATAAAAATATAGATGAAAGTTTAAAATATAATCAAATAAATATAGATAGTTATAAGCCAAAAACATCTTTAAAAAATAGATTGGATCAATTGAAACTAAAAGGGAAGTTATTACTTTACCATCCCTATTCTGCAAATATAAATAAATCTATCCCTAAAGAGATATCAGCACGAATCTTAAAGGAGTTGATCCAAAAACTTCCAGATTATGTGATTGTTTCAGTTTTAAAGTTTGACTTTCAAATAAATGATGATAGATTTGTTAGTTTACATGAAGAATCAAAAACTTTTTTAGATTATTCATATATTATCTCAAATATGGATAGGGTTATAACTGTAAATACATCAACTTACCATATAAGTGATGCTTTTTTTATACCTACTATTGTATTGTTTACAAATAGTGATGATACTCAGGCTATGACAAGCTATCCAATGAGCAAAATCATCTATATTGAGGATAAAAGGAAAAACTTTAGCAACTTTATTTTTGAAAATGAATCTTTAGTTTTATACCGATTTACAGGGTGGCAAGAGTTTAAAGTTTCAAAGATTATAAAACTGTTAGAAACTTTTTGATATAATCGCAATATTTTATAAAATAATTTACAGGGGATCAAAATGAATTTTGTTTCAATTTTAATGGGTAGTAAATCTGATTATGAGATCATGAAACACTGCGCTGATACGTTAGAAAAGTTTGATGTTAAATATGAGATTGTTATTTCTTCGGCTCATAGAAGTCCAGAAAGAACTAAAAACTACATTAAAGCTGCAGAAGAGAAGGGTGCTGTTGCATTTATCGCTGCTGCTGGTATGGCTGCTCACTTAGCTGGAGCTGTTGCTGCAACTACAACTAAACCAGTTATTGGTGTTCCTATGAAAGGTGGAGCAATGGATGGTATGGATGCTATGCTTTCAACTGTTCAAATGCCTGCTGGAATGCCTGTTGGTACTGTTGCACTAGGAAGAAGTGGGGCTGTAAATGCAGCTTATTTTGCTATGCAAATCTTATCTATTTCAGATAAAGAGTTAGCGATTAAACTAAAAGAGGATAGAGTAGTTCAATCTAAAAAAGTTGAATCTGATTCAGCTGCGATTGAAGTAATTCTATAATGAAACAAGTTGCACTATTTGTATTACCAAAATGCAAATGGTGCAATACTGCAAAAGCTTATTTAAAAGAAAAAAAGATTAGATTTAATATTGTTGATCTTTCCACAAATAAAAAAGCTTTAAATGATTGTAAGAAACATGGTTGCACTGGAGCACCTGTAGTTTTAGTAGAGAATCAATGGATTTGTGGTTTTGATAAAAATAAAATAAATAAAGCATTAGGGATTAAATAGATGGTAACATTTTCTGAAATTCTATTAAAATTACAACAATTTTGGGCAAAACAAGGTTGCAATATAGTTCAACCTTATGATATTCCAGCTGGGGCTGGTACTTTTCACCCAGCTACACTACTTAGAAGTCTAGATTCAACTCCTTGGTCAACTGCATATGTAGCACCAAGTAGAAGACCAACAGATGGAAGATATGGAGAAAATCCTAATAGATTAGGGGCTTATTATCAGTTTCAAGTTTTAATAAAACCAAGTCCAGATAATATTCAAGATTTATACTTACAATCTTTAGAGTTCTTGGGACTTGATTTAAGTAAACACGATATTAGATTTGTTGAAGACAACTGGGAGTCACCAACTCTTGGAGCATGGGGACTTGGATGGGAAGTTTGGCTTGATGGTATGGAGGTGACTCAATTTACATATTTCCAACAAGTTGGTGGTTTACCTTGTGACCCTGTTGCAGTTGAGATTACTTATGGTACGGAAAGACTTGCTATGTATCTACAAGGTGTTGATTCTGTATTTGATATTGTTTGGAATGAGAATTCACATGGGAAAACAACATATGCAGATGTTCACAAAGAGAGTGAATATCAATTCTCAACTTATAACTTTGAAGTAGCCAACACTGAGATGCTTTTTAAACATTTTGATGATGCTTTTAATGAGTGTAAAGTTTGTTTAGAAAAAGCTCTTCCTCTTCCTGCATATGACCAATGTATGCTGGCTTCTCACACTTTTAACACCTTAGATGCAAGAAAAGCTATCTCTGTTACTGAAAGACAAAACTATATCTTAAAAGTAAGAGAGTTAGCTCAAGGTTGTGCAGTGCTTTATAAAGAGCAAGAGCAAGATAGACTAAAAAGAATCGGAAGAGTATAGTTTTGCAATTAAAAGAGATTTATAGTTTTTTAGATTCACTTTCACCCTTTGAATTACAAGAGAAGTGGGATAACTCAGGTCTTTTAGTTGGTAACTTAGAAGATGAGATAGAAAAAGTTTATATCTCAATAGATTTGGATGAAGAAAACTTAGAGGAGCTTGAAGAGAACTCTTTGATTATTACCCATCATCCATTGATTTTTTCACCTTTAAAAAGGGTGAATTTTGACTCATATTGTACTAAGTTATTAAAAATATTAATTCAAAAAAATATTGCACTTATTGCAATGCATACGAATATCGATACTACTCACTTAAACAAATATGTTGCACGTGAGATTTTAGGTTTAGATGTTATAGAGTCACAAGGATATATTTGTTATGCAAATGTTAATGATAGTTTTTCTAACTTTGCAAACAATATTGCAGCCAAACTAGGACTAGAATACTTAAAATATGTTAAGTGTTCTGATGAGGTAAAAAAGGTTGGTTTAATAACTGGTGCAGGTATGTCTATGATTGGTGATGTTGAAGCTGATTGTTTTCTAACAGGTGATATAAAATATCATGATGCTATGGAAGCAAAAGCTAGAGGTATTTCACTAATTGATATAAGACACTATGAAAGTGAAAAACACTTTAGTGGCTTAATGATGGGCTTACTTGAAGAATATTTGAAAAAAAATAAATTAAAAGCTATAATAACAGCTTCAAAAAATCCATTTAAGTTTTGTACACAAGGAGAAACGGTTGAATAAATATCTACAAGATTTAGTTAAGTTATCAAAGTTTGATAGTTCAATTAGCATGTTTGAACCAAAGATTGAGAATGAAAAATCAAAGTTATCTACATTTGTTGAAATAGCAGAGTCTATTAAAGGGCAAATCAATGATATATACGCACAAATTGATGATGTAAAATCAAAAAGAACAAAAAATAATATCCACTTAGCGGAATTAAAAACAAAATTAGATGAAATCTCTAAAAAAAGTAATCAAGTTCAAAATGAGAAAGAGTTAAAAGCTTTACAACTTGAAGAGGAGATTGCAAAAGAGCAAATCTCATTTGCAAATGAAGAGATTATCAGACTTGATGAAGTTGCAGCTGCTAAAGAGGAAGAGTTAAAAGAGCTACAAGCTAAATTAACTGAAGAGGAAGAAGCAATTAAAGAGATTCAAGTTGCAGTTGATAATGCAATTGATGGAATCAATCAAGAAAGAAATGAAGTTTATCAAAAAAGAAGTGAATTATTAGAAAAATTTGATAATAAAATCTTAACATTCTATGAGAAAATTAGAAGATGGGCAAAAGACTCAGCTGTTGTACCTGTAAAAGATCAAGCATGTTATGGATGCTTTATGAAAATCAATGACAAAACTTATTCGGAAGTAATTAAATCAGAAGAGATTATTAACTGTCCTCACTGTGGAAGAATCTTATATAAAGAGGAAGAAACTGTAACTGAAGAGGCTTAATTTTGAGCCTTTTTAGTATAATTTATTATCCACTCTGCCTAATCTTATATATTTTAGCAATACCCTATTTAATATTTAAATCTAGAAAACCTAAGTATAAAGAAGCTATACCAGCGAAATTTTTTTTAAAGAACAATCCAAGTTTTGAAGAAGAGAGAATCTGGTTTCACACTTGTTCTATGGGGGAAACTAAAGCTATTAAACCTTTAGTTGAGAACTTAGGTCAAGTAAACCTTTCTGTGATAACTAATACAGGGTTTGATGAGGCTAGAAATCTATCAGATAATGTTAGATATTTACCTTTTGAGATCTTTTTACCTTTTTGGATGAGAAAACAAAAAGCATTAGTAGTTATGGAAGCAGAGCTTTGGTATATGCTTTTTTTAGTAGCTAAAAAACAGGGAACTAAAACTTTTTTGATAAATGCTAGGATTTCTGATAAGTCTTACAGTTCTTATAAAAAGTTTTCATTTTTTTATAAAAGAGTATTTGCTAATATAGATAAGGTTTTTGCACAGAGTTTAACTGATAAACATAGACTAGAAGAGTTGGGTGCAAAAAATATTGAGGTTATTGGAAATATAAAATTAGCACAATTACCAAAAGTTACTAAAGAGTATAAGAAACCAAGTGGTGTTTTAATAACAGCAGGAAGTACTCATGAAAATGAAGAGAGTTTGATTTTAGATAGTTTTGATAAGAGTTTTGGAAAGCTAGTTATTGTTCCAAGACACCCAGAGCGATTTGAGAAAGTAGACAAACTAATAAGTGAATATGTAAATAAAAAAGGGTACACTTATCATAAGTTTTCCCATAATGAGAGCTTTGATTCAGATATCATTTTGGTTGATAAGTTGGGTGAATTAAACAATATTTATGCAATATCAGATGTGGTTTTATTAGGTGGTGCCTTTGAAAGAATAGGTGGACACAATCCTATTGAACCTGCATATTTTGGATGTAAACTCATAAGTGGAGAACATATTTTTAATCAACATTCGCTTTTTGAGTGTGTAGAAAATTATACTATAATAAAAAATGAAGAATTGAAAACTGTATTAAAAGATATAGAGAATCTAAAAAAGGCAAGCCTTGGTCAACAAGGTAGTATAGAACCAATATTAAGGGAACTAAATGGGATACGATAAAGCATATAAGGTTTTGGCAAAACAAGAAAAAATCTCAAACTCAAAGGCAAAAGAGCTAATTGATAAAGGTCTTGTAAGAGTTGCTGGTAAAAAAGTGCTTATTGCAAGGGGTGAGATTGATGTAGATACTAAATTTACTGTAAAAGATATTGCAAATGTAAAAGTGATTTTTCAAGATGATGATATTTTAGCTGTAAATAAACCTGCATTTATGACAAGTGATGAGATAGCAAAAAAATACCCAAAAGCTATAATGTTAAATAGACTTGATAAAGAAACAAGTGGTGTTATGCTTTTTGCAAAAAATGAAGAGTTTCAGAAAAAAGCAATAGCAGAGTTTAGAGCAAATAGAGTTTATAAAGAGTATGTTGCAATTGTTGATGGAAAAGTGATTGAAGAGATAGAGGTTGATAAACCAATTTTAACTACAAAAGATAGAGGTATGGCTAAATCTAAAGTAGATATAAAAAGGGGAAAACCAGCAAGAACAGTTGTTTATCCAATGTTTGTTGAGGGTAATAAGTCAAAAATAAAAGTTGTAATTGATACAGGACGAACTCATCAAATAAGAGTACATCTAAACTATATAGGATTGCCTATAATTGGAGATACAATTTATGGGAAACCTGCATCAAATATAAATAGAGTATTATTACACTCTAAAAAAACTAAAATCTTTGATTATGAGTTTGATGCACCTGAACCACGAGAGTTCAAAGTGTATGAATTTAATTAAAATTTAAGATTTTTAAAATATAGAAATCCCTTTAAAAGGGAGTTCTTAAAATACAAAAAATTAATTTAACCTTAAAATACTACAACTTTAATCTTCTTTAAAGTATTAAAATAGTAAAATCCACAAATTTTAAAAAATGGAGTAGAGTTTTGTTTGATTCAATAACCGGTTCGATAGTAAATGCAGTAAATAAAATTAGACATAAAGATGATGTAGCTTCTTTAAGTAGAGCAATCTCTGAATTAAAAAAATCATTATTAAAAGCTGATGTACATCACAAAACTACTAAACAATTAGTAACTGCAATTGAATTAGAAACAAAAAAGAATGGTATTGGTCAAGACTCATTTTTAAAAGCATTAAAAGATGAATTAACAAATATTTTAACAACTGAGGGAAAACAAGGTTTTGTTTTCTCTTCAACTCCTCCAACTACAATATTAATGACAGGACTTCAAGGTTCTGGTAAAACAACAACAACTGGTAAACTAGCAAACTACTTAAAACTTAGAAAGAAAAAAGTTCTAGTTGCAGCTGCCGATTTACAAAGATTAGCAGCGGTTGAACAGTTAAAACAAATAGCAGCTCAAATTGAAGTTGATATCTATTTTGATGATGAAGAGAAAGATCCAATCAAAATTGCACTTGCAGCACAAGAGAAAGCAAAAAAAGAGTTTTATGATGTTCTTTTAATAGATACTGCTGGGCGACTTGCAATAGATGAAGAGCTAATGGTTCAACTTGATAATGTAAAAAAAGCTGTATCTCCAGATGAGATTTTTTATGTTGCAGATTCATTAACTGGTCATGATGCTACAAAAACAGCAACAACATTTAAAGAAAAAATTGGAATAGATGGGGTTATCCTTTCAAAATATGATGGTGATACAAAAGGTGGGGTTGCAATCTCAATTGCTCACCAAGTTGGAGTTCCATTAAGATTTATTGGTACTGGTGAAAAGATGCCAGATCTTGAAGTTTTTATCCCTGATAGAATTGTATCAAGACTTATGGGTGCAGGGGATATTGAAGGTTTAGCTGAAAAAACTTCTGCTGTAATAGATGAGAAAAAAGCAAAAGAGGTTACTAAAAAGATCAAAAAGGGTGAATTCAACTTTAATGACTTTTTAGATCAACTATCTATGATGAGTAAACTTGGAAGTATGAAATCTATCATTGGTATGATTCCTGGTCTTTCACAAATGGCAGGACCAATCAAAGATATGGATTTTGAAAACTCAGATGAGATTAAACGAATAAAAGCCTTAATTGGATCTATGACACCAAAAGAGAGAGAACAACCAAGTTTAATGAATCCAAGTAGAAAGAAAAGAATTGCAAAGGGATCTGGATTATCAGAGGTTCAGATTAATAAAATCCTTAAGCAGTTCAAAAATGCATCAAAAATGGCAAAAAAACTTTCAAGCAAAGGTGGAATGAAAGGTTTACAAAATATGCTTTCACAGATGCAAGGGCAAGGTGGAATGCCAAACCTACCAAAAAGGTAGAGAAACTATTTAGTATTGAGTTGTAAACTTACACTTTTTAAAAGAGTCGAGTTTAGAATTCAATACTAATAATATTAAAAAAACAAAGGAAAAACATATGACAGTAATTAGATTAACTAGAATGGGTAGAAATAAAAAACCATTTTACAGAATCGTTGTAACAGACTCAAGAAAGAGAAGAGATTCAGGATGGATTGAATCAATTGGTTATTTTAACCCAGTTGTAGAGCCAAAAGTATTAAAACTTGATGAAGAGAGATATAACTATTGGTTAAGCGTTGGTGCAAAACCATCAGAAAAAGTTAAAAAATTAGCATCACAAAAGTAATTTTACTGTAAAATATTAACATGATTACAAATTTTATAGAAAGTTATGCAAAACTTATAGTAAGTAAACCTGAAGAGGTTTCTATATCAACACAAGAGATTGATGATACTTTTACTGAGATAACAATTAAAGCTAATAGTGCTGATATTGGTAAATTGATTGGTAAAAATGGAAATATGATTAATGCTTTAAAAACCATGGCTAATGGTTGTAAGGCAAAAGATGGTGTATCTTACAAAATTCAAGTTCTTGCAAACTAATCTTTCATGAACGATAAAATTTATGTTGCAAAACTAGGAAAAGCAGTAGGTCTAAAAGGTCATTTAAGACTTTTTATAGACTCTGACTTTCCTGAACAGTTTAAAAAAAATGCAACCTTTATTACAAATAGAAACCTTCAATTAAAAGTAACAGAATATAACCCTAAAAGAGAACTAATCAAGTTTGAAAACTATGAGGATGTAGATTTAGCAAAAAAACTTACCAATCAAGAGCTTTTTGTATCAAAAGAAGAGACAAAGAACAATTGTACTTTAGAAGAGGGTGAGCATTTTTGGTTTGATATAATTGGGTGTGAAATCATTGAAGATGAAATTGTTTTAGGAGAGGTTAAAGATATTCATAGATACCCTTTAGAAGACTATCTAGAGGTGATAACTTCCAAAAAATTAGTTGAGAAAAAACTTCCAACAACTTTTTTAATCCCTTATAATAAAACCAACTATATAAAAAGTGTAAATATAGAAGAAAAAACAATTGAAACAATCAATTGTTATGATATCTTAGAGAACTCATAAGAGTTATATAGAACTAAAATAGTCCTATATATTGTAATTAGTAGTTACACCTTTTTTCATATTCCTCTTTAGTTAAATCAGATAAATATGCCTCTTTATAACCATTTTTGATTAAGTCTTCATAAACCTTACTTCTCTCTTGATTTGAGTTATATGGTCCAAAATATACTTCAATTCTATTTTTTTGATCTCTACATAAAGAGATGTTTGTATCAAATCCTTGTAGGTCATCTAGAAATGATTTATAAAGTTCACCTTTTAAAGTTGCAACATTTATAAATGATAGGAAGTGATTAGTACTTATCTCTATTGGTTGGTGATCCATTGAAGGTTCCATTTCATTCTCTTCATCTATCATCTCATTTGTTGGTGAATTTTCTATCACTGGTGGAGTTTCATTTTGAGCATTTGCAACTGCTTTTTTTGTTTCTAATTCTTGTAATAGTTCAGATTTTTTAATCTCTAACTCTTTTTTTAACTCCTCTTGTAAAGCTAAAAATTTCTCTTGCTCCTCTTTCATCTGTTTTTGTTGCTCTTCAAGGATCTTTTTTTCCTCTTCTATTTTTGCATATTGAGCATTTATCTCTTCTTCCATTTTTTTCTTTTTCTCTTCTTCAGCTTTTCTTTCAGCTTCTAGTCTTTTCTCTTCTTCCTCTTTTATTCTTTGCTCTTCTGCTTCTAATTCATGTTTATTCATGATTTCATGTTTTGTTAGAGTATTAAGTTTTTTATTGATTTTATTGTTATCAAGTTCCTCTATATTTATATTGATTTCTGGCATTTTTTGAACTTGTTCTGCTGGTTTAACCTCTTCAGCTTTTTGTTCTGGATCAAAATATCCTAATAGATAAAGTGCAATACCTATAATTAAAATAGTAACTAAAGTACCAATCACACCCATTAGTATTCTAAATATTTTAGGTTGTTTTTTTTGAACTTTTTTATCATTGTTCTCAGGTTTTGTTATAACCTCTTCTTCTTTATCATTTTCAGAACCATCTACTTCCTCTAGTACAAGTTCTTCTTCATTTGGAGCTGTTTCATCTTGTGATATATTTTCTAGATCAGTTTCTTTATTACTGTTTTCAATATTTTCATCTGGATTGTTATCTAGTCCAACCTCTTTTATTATCTCTTCATCACTTTTTTCTGCCATGTACTACTCTTTATTTGAATTTCGTTTTTCTTTTTGCTTAGCTAGAATTTTCTCTTTATTCTTTTTATAATACTCTCTTCTATACTCTTTTAGTTCTTCTTTTCTTTTTTCTCTATATTCTCTATCGTAAGCTAACCTTTTTTCTCTATTCTTCTGATAATAGTTTTGTTTTTTCTCTTTATACTCATTCATTTTTTGAATGATTTGTTCTTTTCTATCATCAATAAACTTTTTTTGTTTTTTTGCAATTAGTTTTATGTTTTTTGCAAAATTATCGTTATCCAACTCTTTTGCATAGTCAATCTCTTTGTAGTTTTTGTACTTTGCATCAGAGTCTTTTTGTTTACTTTTTAAGTAATATTCTCTTTTTTTCTTTTTATGCTTCTTAAAGTTTTCTTCTCTGAGTTTTTTTAATTCTTCTAAGTTCATAAAAATATCAAATTAATTAAGTTTTTAATCTATTTACTGTTTGTAACATTGTATCTGTTGTTGTTATAGCCTTTGAGTTTGCTTCATATGCTCTTTGTGCTGTAATTAGATTAACCATCTCATCAACTAATTTAACATTTGATAGCTCAACCATCCCTTGTCTTACATTACCAAACTGTTCAGTTGATGGGTTACCTACAATTGGGTCTCCAGAAGCTTCACTTGCAGCGAATAATGAGTCTCCTAATGGTGAAAGTCCTGCAGGGTTTATAAAATCTGCAATCTCAATTTGACCAAGGTTTACTTCGGCATTTGTAGTTGGATTTGTAGCTGTTACTGTACCATCTAGAGCAATGGTTACATCAATAACATTATCAGGAATTGTAATTTGAGGTTCTAAAAGGTAACCTTGTGAGTTAACCACATTCCCTTCTGCATCTACTTTAAAACCACCATTTCTTGTGTAAACAATCTCACCTTCAGGGTCTGTTACTTGAAAGAAACCATTACCTTCAATTGCAAGGTCAAAAGTGTTACTTGTAAGCTGTAGATCTCCTTGTAGAAAGTTTTTTTGAACCCCAGAAATCTTCACACCAAGACCAACATCTATCCCTGTTGGGTTAACTGTTGTTTCTGTTGTTCTACCTGCGGTAAAGTTTAAAGTTTCATACATTAAGTCTTGAAATTCAGCTCTATCTTGCTTAAATCCCATTGTATTAACGTTAGCAATGTTGTTTGATATTACATCAATTTGATGTTGCATGGAATGCATTCCTGTTGCAGCTGTGTATAGCCCTCTAATCATTCTTTTATCCCTTGCTTTGTATTTATTTCTAGATTATATTTAAAGATATTTTAAAGTTTCATAAATTCAATTAAAATAATTTAATGGTATTAAGTATAAATTTAAAACAAATTATATATAATAGATGGATTTTGAATGAAGTTTTTATAAAGGCAAGATAATGAGAATATTAATAGTTGATGACAGCTCAACAATGAGAAGAATTATTGGTAATGTTGTTATGCAATTAGGGTTTTCAAAAGAAGATTTTGATGAAGCTGAAGATGGTGTGAAAGCATGGAAATTGCTAGAAGAGAAACAATACGACATTATTTTAACAGACTGGAATATGCCAAATATGAATGGTCTTGATCTTGTTAAAAAAGTGAGAAGTGAAGGTAACCATAAAAAAACTCCAATTATTATGATTACTACTGAAGGTGGTAAAGGTGAGGTTATCACTGCTTTAAAAGCAGGTGTAAATAACTACATTGTTAAACCATTTAACGCTCAAGTATTAAAAGAGAAGCTTGACGGAGTTTTAAAGCAATAAGATTTTATTTAGAAAAAAGGTTTAAATTATGAGTATGAGCCAAGAAGAAATAGAATCATTGATGAATGGTTTAGATTTTGGTAATGATACGGATGATGATTCAAGTGAGTCTAGTTCTACAGAAAATGATACAAAAAGTGATGATTCTGCAGAGAAAATGTCAGAAGATGATATTAATCAATTAATCGCACAAACAGATGAAATAATATCAAATGAAAAAGAGGACTCAGATACAAAAGTATCTGATGATGATATTGAAGAGCTTTTATCTCAAGTTGGTAATGAAGAACCACAAAAAGAGGATAATGATGAGTCTTTAGATGATTTATTAAATAGCTTAAATACAACAGAGCCTCAAGAGGCACTAAAAGATGAAGTTGAAGAGTCTAGTAAAGAGCTTGAGCCTGAAGCTGAAACAGAAGATGTTGATGAGATATTAAAAGAGTTGGAAGAGCCACAAGAAGAGGAAGCAAAAGCAAAACCTCAAGTTGAGGAACCAAAGGTGGAAGAGCCTGCTGTTGATGAAGATCAATCTGTTTCAAATGAAAATATTGATGATCTATTAGCTTCAATTGATGGTATTACAGATATATCTGAAGAGGAAAATGAACCAATTTCTCAAACTAGAGCAAAAGAGGATGATGATGAAAAAAGTTTTAGAGATATAGATGACAAAATAAGTCAAGGACTTTTTCCATTACCAGTAGAAGATGATACAAAAGTTGTAAATCAATTAAGTATTGTTGCAAATGATTCAGAAGAGAAAGCAACAAAAATATTTGATGTTTTAAGTAATATTTTAGATTATAATACAGAGATACAAAATGATGTACAAGCTTTAGCATCATTCAATGAAAAACAATTATCAATGTTAACAAGTTTAAGTCAAAAATTCCCAAATATCAATGCTTTTAAACAAAACTTAGAGCAATCTCAAGCAATGAATGAACATATTCAAGATATAAACAATAAATTAAATCTTGGAAATACTGAGATTTTTCAAGCTATGGAATTGATGCAGTATCATGATATCAATAGACAAAAAATAGAAAGAGTAATGTCTGTAATTAGAAAACTTACTACATACTTGAATAATCTATTTGAGGATACAGGAAGTCACAATGAAGTCGCTGTTGCAAAACATATCCACGGAGATAAAGGTACTGGGGATTTGATGGCAGAAGATGACTTAGAAGCATTGATTGCAGAATTTAATAAATAATAAGGAGTATAAATGAATCAAGGTACCTATCCTTTAGCAGCAGCTATGGTAAATGAGTTAAATAGATTAGATGTAGTATCTAATAATTTAGCAAATGTAAATACCACTGGATTTAAACAAGAAAGTGTTACTGAAGGTTCATTTAATTATTATTTACAAAGAGCAGAACAAGAGGGGTTTACCCCTTCAAAAATGAGTACTGTAAATAATACTATTCCTAAAATAGATGGTAAATTTATAAATGAGGAAAAGGGACCTATAAAAGCATCAGGGAATAGTCTTGATTTTGCATTAAAAGATAATAATACATTTTTTAGAATTCAAGATGATAGTGGTGAAATTGTTTATTCAAGAGATGGAGCCTTTAAATCGCTAAATGGCTTTTTAGTTAATGGAAATGGACAATTTGTATTAGATAATGATAATGCACCAATTGCAGTTGAAGATGAAAATTTTGTTCAACAAATATCGATAGCAAGAATCGATTACAATGAGTTAGAAAAATTTAAAAACAATAGTTACAAAGAGAAAGAAGATGGGGCTTTTGTTCAAATAGTTGATAACAATGATGGGCTTTTAATCCAAGGTTCAATTGAGACTTCAAATGTAAATACAGTATATTCAATGGTTAGTTTAATTGATGCTCAAAGAAGTTTTGAAAGAGCTCAAAAAGGTATCACATCAATAGATCAATTAAATGGAAAACTAATAGAAAAAATTGGGGGTAATACTAGATAATGGAAGCAAGTAGTGTAACAGGTTTACTTTTCAATCAGTTAAGTTTTAGAAGTGACAGACAAAATGTTATTTCTAGTAATATAGCAAACATAGATACACCAAATTATAAAACAAAAGATTTGGTATTTGAGAGTGAATTAAAAAAAGTACAAGATAATGATTTGCAACTTTACACTACAAATCAAAACCATATGTCCAATATTAATAACGTTCCTAAAAATGAGGAAAAACCTAAAATAGTTGATGTTGAAGGTTTGGAGGAACAAACAGATGGTAATAATGTGAATTTAGATGATCAAATGAGTGAGATGGCAAAAAACAAAATGATATTTGATGCAATACAATCATCAATTACAAAAGATTCAAGACTTTTCAGATCTGTAATAGAATCATCAGCAAAAAACTAATTAGGTATATAATTATATGGATCAACTATTAAAGTTTATTAACAATTTAAATTCTGCACAAAGAGCTGTTATTGTAGGTGGTTTTTCCCTACTTTTTGTACTTCTTATAGGATTACTAGTATATTCAAATATCAAAGCTCAAGATAAAAAATTAAATTATACAATTGCAACAAACTTAACAAAAAATCAAGTTATGTTAGCTAGCAACGAGCTTGAAGCTTCAGGGATTGAGTTCTCAGTTGTGGGAAGTGGAAACAATCTAACACTAAAAACTTCAAAAGATTTTATTAATATTGCTAAGATAAAACTTGTAACAAGTGAAGCAGCAACAAGTAAACACGTTGGTTGGGAGATTTTTGAAAAATCATCTTTAGGTACAACTAACTTTGAAAACAAGGTGAAATATTTAAGAGCTTTAGAGGGTGAACTATCAAGATCTTTAGAGTCTCTATCTGGTGTTTTAAGAGCCAGTGTAAAAATTGCTATTCCAAAAGATACAATATTTACAGAAAGAAAAAGCCCACCTACTGCTTCTGCGGTTATCTCTTTAAAACCGGGTGTATATTTAACTCAAAAGCAGATTGATGGGATAAAAAACTTTATCGCTTCAGGGGTAGCTGATTTAAAAAATGAGAATATAAAATTAATAGACCAAGATGGAACTTTATTACAATTATCACAAGATGATGTTGATAATCAAAAGTCTCTTACCCAAAATAAATATAAAAACAAAATAGAAAAAGATTTTGAAAATAAAATTGTTGAACTTTTAGAACCTGTTGTTGGTAAAGGTAGAGTTGTTGCTAATGTTACAATGGAATTAGACTTTAAGAAAACCCATATTCAACAAGAGATTTATGACCCAGAAGGTACAATTAGAAGTCAACAAACAACTGAAAATTTAAGTAGTTCAACAGGTGGTGGAAACACAGCTGGTGGAACTGCAGGAGTTGAAAATAATATACAAACTCCAGATGGTGCAGAAAATGCTAATAATGGTATTGAGTCTAATTCTGAGAGTATAAAAAATATTACCAATTATGAGATCTCTAAAAAGATTATAGAGGAAAAAAACAATAGTTATTCATCTATCAAAAGAATTAGTGCAGCAGTTACTTTTGATTCATCAGTTTTAGAAAACGAACCAAATAGGGATCAATATATAGCCTCAATTCAAGCTTTAGTTCAAGATAGTATTGGTTTTAGTGAAGAAAGAGGTGATAAAATCTCAGTTAGACCTTTTAAGTTTGTAGGAACACAAGCAAATACAACAAAAGTTGATGCCAATGGAAACCCTGTTGCAAATGAGATGATAGAGGATTCTGGAGGTGTAGATACTTTTGCAATGGTAAAGAGTGTACTTCAAGAGTTTAGTGAATATTTCCAATATTTAATAGCTGCAATTTTATTATTTGTTTTTTATAAAAAATTTATTGTAAACCATGAAGTTGTTGTATTAGGTGATGGAACTACTGGAAAAAAAAGATTTGATAAAGATGGTAATCCTATTGATGAAGAGTTCATGGATGAGTTTATGTCAAATTACGAAGATGATTTTGATGCAAGCACTGCCCAAGGTAGACTTAAAGCAAAAGTAAAAAGCCAAATTATGAACAATATAGAGGGCTTAGATGAAGAGAATGCTGCTAAATATGAAGTATTGATTGAAACTATTGATAAAGAGATAAATAGTCATCCTGAAGAGATAGCAAGAATGATAGAGTTACTACTAACAGAGGGTAGTACAAAATTTAAGAAATAGAGGTAAGTTGTGGATAGTGAGTTATTAAAAGGTATGTCAATGTTGGAAAAAGTTTCCATCTTTTGTGTACTAATTGGTGAAGAAGCTACTGTAAAGATTTTTCAACATTTACCTAAAAATATGGTTGAGGATATCTCAACAAATATCACCTTAATCACTTCAATTGATAAAGATACCTCTTTAGCAATCCTTGAAGAGTTTCATCTTTTTACAAGGTCTAAGGCTTTTATTAGTTCAGGTGGATACGATTATGCAAAAGATATTTTGTATAAATCTTTAGGAAAAGCAGAAGCTGATGAGGTGTTAGCAAAGCTTTCTAGAATGAAACTAGCTTCACAATCTTTTTCATATTTAGATGCTATTAACTCAAAGCAGTTAAGTGACTTTATTAGGGATGAATCACCCCAAACTATCGCAGTTATACTCTCCCATATGGATGCTCCTAAAGCTGCTGAGGTTTTAATGCTTTTAGATGAAGATGTAAAGGTTAAAGTTACCATGCAAATGGCTACTATTAAAGATGTATCTCCAGATGTTGTTAGAACTATCTCTTTAGTATTAGAGAAGAAACTAGAGTCTTTATTATCTTCTATTGTTGATGTCGGTGGTGTTAAGGTTGTTGCTGATATGTTAAATAGACTTGGACCAAAATCCCAAGATATCTTAAAAAATATTAATGGGGTTGATACTTCATTAGCTACTAAGATTAAAGAGAATATGTTTGTATTTGAAGACTTGCTAAAATTAGATTCTGAATATATAATGAAAGTATTACAAAATGTTGATACTGCAGATGTAGCTGTTGCAATGAAAAATGCAACAGAAGAGGATATGGCAAAAATCACAAGCGCAATGTCTCAAAGAGCAAGTGAAAGATTTAGAGAAGAGTTTGAGATGCTTACAAAAGTTAAAATTAAAGATATTGAAGCAGCTCAAAGAAAAATGCTAGATGTAGCACAAAAAATGATTGAAGAGGGTGTTATTGATAGAGAAATGGATGAACAATAATGGATAAGAATAATGTATACTCAAATGCAAAAGTGATTTCAAATAAAAATGAAGCTATTCAAAACTACCAGTTAGGAACTTTTACAGAAGGGCAAATAAAAGAGGAGAGTGGACCACCTGTAATAATCTCTGAGAATATACCAAGTAATCATCTAGATCCAATTATAAACCAAATCTCAACATTATCAAATCAACTTAATCAAGTTGTTCAAAAGATAGATAATATAGAGAATAATGGAGCAGTTACTAGAGATATTGATAAGCAAGTGGTTCAGGCTATTAAAGATTTAAAACATTATGCAAACTTTTTTGAACAAGCAACTTTTCAAATGGAGACTAAACTTTTAAAAACCTCTATTTCAATAGCTAAAAAGATAATCTCTATAGAGGTTGGGGAAAACTCTGCACTTATAGCAAAAGAGACGATTAAACACTTAATGGAAAAAATCAAAAGTGCTTCACGTGTAAAAATACACCTAAATCCAAAAGATTATGAGCTTTTAAAAGATGATATGAATTTTGAAAACTATATTGAATTGGTTGAAGATGCAAATGTAACAGCTGGTGGAGTTGTTATTGCAAGTGATTTAGGTAACTTTGATGGTAATATTGAATCAAAAGTTAGTTCAATGTTGGAAACTCTAGATTCAGTAGTTTAATTAGAAACTTCTTCTAAATATCTTGTCTAATAATAAAAAACTATTTTTTATGTTATAATAGTTGAACAAACAAATATAAAGTAAATATATTATGGAAATTAGTGAGAGAGATTACGATTTATTAGTTGATACCCAGATAACTGTTGATGTGATGTTAGGTAGTGCAAATATCACTATTAAAGAGTTTTTGGAGTTATGTGAAGGGGATATTCTATCACTGGATAAAATTGCTGGTTCAGGTGGAGATATCTACGTAAATAAAAGGATTATCGGTACAGGCGATATCATTGTAATAGATGATAAATTGGCTGTAAGAGTTCAAGAATCAATGGATTCTGATAATGTTGTTAGATATTTCTTTGAAGAGAATATAAGATAGGAGTTTAAAATGGCAACTACTGATGGTATTGATGTAAATAGTTCTACAGGGGTTGATGGGAATAGTTATACAACTTCAATAAGTAATGATACTTTAACAAATGAAGATTTTTTAAAGTTAATGATTGAAGAGTTAAAGATGCAAGATCCTACTAAACCTATGGATTCGCAAAGAATGCTTGATACCCAAATGCAAATGTCAAGTATTGAAACAAACTTACAAACAATTGAGACTATGAAATCATTAACTGAATCATTTTCACAAACTGCATTTTCAAATGCAGCAAATGTAATTGGTAAAAATATTGAAGATGGAAATATTGATGAGTTTGGTGTAAATAAAGCATATACAGTAAGGTCTGTAGAGAATGTTGATGGGGAGATTCAGCTAAAAGCACAACAGATGCTTTATCTTGAAGATCAAGTTGAAGATGCAGATGGTAATGCAGTTATTTATGATGTAACTGGACAAATATTGGATGAAGAGGGTAATCCAACTGGTCAGAAAATTGCTTTAGATAGTCCTGGTGCTGTTATAGTAAGAGAAGATGGAACTCCTGTTATTTTAGATGAAAATAATGAAGAGGTTACAGATCATAGTTATAGCTTAAATGGTAACGTTTTAGCTGTTTATTCTGATGAGTTAAGTACAGTTCCTTTTAGTGCAGTGACAAAAATATTTTAGGATTTTATTATGATTAGTTCAATGTGGAATGGTGTAAGTGGTATCAAAGTTCATGATAGAGCATTAAATGTTGTTGCAAATAACTCAACAAATACTAATGTTTATGGTTATAAACCAGATGAAGTAAGTTTTGCCGACCTTTTATACTCTTCTGATGGTACAGGTAAGGGAACACAAGTCTCTTCTGTGCGAAAAGTATTGAATCAAGGGGATATTGAACTAACAAATAATCCATATGATGTTGCAATTGATGGAAAAGGGTATTTTGTATTATTTGACCAATCATCTCAAGAGACTTATTACTCAAGAGCTGGTAACTTCCAAATGGGAGATGATGGATTGTTACAAACTCCAGATGGGAAAAAGGTTTATGGATTACAACCTGAACCTCCAATTATCAACTCTACTGATGTAAATACCACAGAGTTTAATGAAGATTATATAAATTTTATTGCCTCAAGTTTTGTTAATAGCCATACAGATTATTACCAATCAATCAATGCAAGAGCAACAGATTATGAAAGTACAGCAACAGATATTGGTACTAGTGGTAATGGATTTAAATCAAGATCAACTTTAATCAATGAGATAGATATGATGATTGTTGATTATAGAAATAAATTAAATTCATATATTCATAATGCAATGGAACCTGCAACAGATTCAACTATACAAATAAAAGAGTTTAATTTTGGTACAGAGGTAGGATCTCTTACTACTGAAAATGATTTTATTAGAATAACTATTGGTAATGAAGAGATAACACAATATTTTGATACAGATGCTCAAACAACCTTAAGAAAGTTTACAGATAAAGTTTCAGATATAGAAGGGTTAACAGCTTCAGTTGATTCTGCAACTGGTGTTGTAACTGTTGAAACTACCATTCCTGGAGAAAGTGTTAAAATTAGTGAGGGTGTTATTAATAATAAACTTGTATTCGCAACAGATGTTCAAGATGCAACAGTTGGTACAGGTTTAGGGATGGTTAATAGCTCAAGAGATGCTTTAATAGCAGCTATTCAATCAGCAGGTGGAGAGTTTTTAGAGATAAGAAATAATATCTCATTAACACAACAAGAGAATTTAGATAATTTAGATACAATTCAATTAAAACTTGAAAATATGTCTTTATCTGAAAACACTTTTGGAACTATCTCTATTGAAGAGAATGGATTGGTATTTTTAGCTGATGGTGATAATAAGTTTGTAGTTGGTAAGGTACAAACTGTTGCATTTAGAGGAGAACAAGATTTAGATCCTATTGGGGGTAACCTTTTTAGACAAAGTGCTGGTTCAGGTGACCCATATTTTGCAGGTGATTTAAATAAAGTTATTTATAACTCTTTGGAGTTAAGTAATGCAAACTTAAGTGATAGTTTAGCAACTATTTTAGGTTTACAAAGAGCATTTGAAGCGAGTGCAAAAACGATTACAACTTCTGATGAGTTATTAAAAACAGCTATACAGCTTAAAAACTCATAGTGTTTAAATATTAGTATTTATTAATAAGTACTAATATTTGAACATAAAATATGTTTGAAAATTTATCTTAAAGGATAAGTCATGGTTGGAGCATTATGGACAGGGATTTCAGGGCTTGCGTCACAACAACAAGCACTAGATAACGAATCAAATAATATAGCAAATGTTAATACTGTTGGGTTTAAAGCATCTAGAATCTCTTTTGCAGACCAAATGTATCAAGATAGAATCGGTAAAGGTTCTAAAATTTTAGATTCTGAAAAATTATATACTCAAGGGAACTTAAAACTAACTGGAGTTGATTACGATTTAGCTCTAAGTGGTGAAGGGTTTTTCGTTGTAAAGAATACTAGACTTAGCGGTACATCTGAAGATAACTACACAAGAGCTGGTAACTTTAGAATGGGTGATAACGGAACTTTACAAGATTCAGCAGGTAACGAGGTACAAGGATGGCCAATGACGGCTATTGATAGTGCAAATGATGTATCATCAACAAATCCTAACGTTACTATGTTTAATGATGATTATACAAAACTTTTAAGTACCAAAATTATCAAGCACTCTACATATGTAGAGACAATCACTGCAAGAGCAACAGATTATACTGAAACTGCAAAAGCTGACTCATCTAATATTTTCAGTGGTGCAGGTCAAAAATCAAAATCAGCAAAAGTTTCTGATATTGAAGCAGCAATTCAAAACTACTCTACTTGGCTACAAAGATTATCAGAAGAGCCAGATGGTTCATCTATTACTTCTACAGCGCAAGTTTCACAAATAAACTTCAAATCTGGTACAGATGGACTTGTATCAACTGAGGGTGATCAAATTTATGCATTTATTGATGGGAATAAATATTCACAAAACTATGTGCAAACAAATGCTTCAGATGAGTTTATCTCAAGTTTTGTTGGTACTACAGATACAAATGGAACATCAGTATCAACAACTACCAATGCAAATGATACACTTAATATAGATACTGTTTCAAACCTTACTAGATATGAGTTTACAATTGGTGGTGAAACTATCTATTATGACTCAGATTCATCAGCAACTATGAGTGAGATTTTAGATGGGCTTGAAACTGCAATTAATGAGAATGGGACTTTAGGACCAAGTTACAATTTAACAATAAATTCAACAAATGGAACAATCCAATTTGATTCCTCTCCAGGTGTAGTAACAGATGCAACATATGCGAGTAGTTTAACAATTGATTATGATGTTGCAGCAAGTAGAATTGAAACATATAAAGCTTTAGCAAATAATATCTCAGAAGTTACAGGATTAAAAGCATATTTAGTTGAGGAGTCTGTAGGTGGTGTTGATAGTGACTTTTTAGAAAGTGGAGAAACTTACACTGCAAACACTAATAACTATGCAGAGATGTTAAAAGGTATTATTCAAATTGAGAGTTTAATTCCAGGTGTTGAATTTAGAATTACAGAGGTTGGTGAAAACTCTGGTAATACTACAAATATTGGTGATTATCAAACTAGTGTATTAGCTTCTGCTGGTTCAGGTTTAGGGGCTTTAGAGAGTTCAAAAGAGGCACTAGCAAGACTTATTACTGGTAATCAAAGAGATGTTTACACTGAAACAGATATAGGTTTAGATGGAAGTTCAACTTTTGATTTTACATATGGAATTACTATCTATGACAAAGAGTTAGATGCTACAATTCCAGTTCCAGGAAATAGTTCTACAAATCCTGTTACACCTTATAAAATCTCTATGAGTGGAGTATCAACAATTGATGATATAGTTGATTATATCAATGGAGATACAACATATCAATATTTAGATGATGATGATAATGCAGTTACATCTTCTTCATTTGTATTATCTGATTATATTAAAGCTAGTAATGTAAATGGGGCACTTGTAATTGAGACATTAGACTCAAACTATGATGTTGAGTATAGTGGAGCATTAAGAATGGGTGCAAGAGATGCAACTATCTCTTCAACTACATATACAACCACTTCAAATGCAAATGATACAACTACAATTGATTTAAGTAGTGCAGGAGATCTAATTGGTACTGCAAACTTTGACTTATCATATACAGATAGTGGTGGGGCACAAACACTATCTATTAATGGGGCGACAAGTTTAAGTGAGATTGTAAATAGTATTAATGCTGGAACTGGAACACATGGACTTACTGCATCATTAACAGGTGCAAATTCAGATCAATTGCAACTTGTTTCTTCAAATAATCCATTAAGTGGTACTACTTCACTTACTAAAACAGGAACATTTGCTTATAATCCTGTTGATGTAAATAATGATTATAGTGGTAGAGCAGGTGCAGGTGCAGAGTTTATTGAGGTTATTAATAGCGTTGATCAAACTGCAACAAAAGGTTCATTACAATTAAGATTAGATACTTTAGGTATTTCAGAATCTGCATTTGGATCTTTTTCTGTTGATGATGCTGGTCTTATTACAATGACACAAGATGGTGCAGATTTTGTAATTGGTCAAGTTGCAATTGCGCTATTTAACAATAATAGAGGTCTAACTCCTGTTGGGGATAACTTACTTTCTAAAAGTAATAACTCTGGGGATCCTATTTTTAACTTAAACAATAACAAAACTGCAAGAATTGAGGCTCAGACTTTAGAGCTTAGTACAGCAGATTTAAGTGAGAGTTTAGTTAACCTTATGGTATTTCAAAGAGCTTTTGAAGCAAATGCAAAATCGATCACAACATCTGATACGATATTAAACACATTAATTAACTTAAAACGATAATATAGAATAAGAGGTTTAATCCTCTTATTTTATATCTTGAGGAAGAAATTGGATAATTTTTTATTAATAACAATAATTGGGATACTACTTTTATACTATTTTTCAAGTACTAATGTTTATAAGTCATTATATAGAAAACTAAATGAAGAGAAAAATCTATTAGAAGATGAGAATAAGAAGCTTCAAGAGGTTATAAACAAATACGAGAAACAGGTTAAAGTAAGTGCATCAACACTGAAAAACAACCAAGATACTCTACAAGTTGCAAGAGATGATTTACAAAAACTTAGACTAGAAAACAATGAATTAAGACATGAAGTTGAGAATCTAGAGAAGAGAACAGAAGAGTTATATGCTCAAGTTAATACTATGATTTAAGGGTTTTTGTGAGAATTTTTTATCTATTTATTTTAAGTTTTTTCATAATTACAAATTTAAATGGTGATAAAATAGATTCTCAACCTGATATTTTATTTAAGTATAAAAAACTAGAAAGTGACCAAGAAAAATTTAGACTCCAAGTTGAGTTTAATAAAGCTGTATTGCTCTTAGAAAAGGGTGATTACAAAAAAGCAATTGAGATGTTTAAACTTACATCCGAAGTACTCAAAATCCCATCATTTCTCAATATTGGTATTGCATATTATAAGTTAGAACAGATAGAAAATGCTCTTTTATATCTGAACAATATTTATGAGTATAAACAAGCTATATTTGAAGATACCTATTCTTATATCTCTGCAGCATACTATTTATATCAAATCAAAAATGATAAAATCTATCTTGAATCAATTGTGGATATTACAAGAAGATATAAAAACTTAACAGAACACTCTAAACGTTTAGTTGTTGATACATACATTTTATTACAAAATTATGAAAATGCATTAAGTGTCTTAAAAACAATGGAGTTTCAAGATGACTTAAAAACAGCAATTTTATATATAAAACTGAATGATTATATAAATGCCGAGAAACATCTTGTTCAAGCAAAAGAGAAAAGTTTAAATATAAATAGAACTGATGAGATACTTTGGTTAATGGTTTTTAGAGATTTAAAATCTAACCAATTAGAGAAGTTAAAAGAGCATCTTGATGAGATTGAAAAACGAAGAGATGCTTTCAAGGTCCATATGAAATACCCACTAGAGATATTTTTTAATAAAAATAAATTTAGTACAAAAGAGTATTTTAGTTTTATTACCAAGTTTTCTAAAGAGCGGAAAATAGATTATATTTACTATTTTGCTCCATTTATCTTTTCAGATACACAAGAGATTGTATATGATATGTCAAAAGGGTTTATCTTTAAAGATAAACAAAATGTAGAGAGTTTAGAAGAGATGGTGGCATACAACTCAAAGTTTATTGAGATAATAAAAGATGACCCCATTGCAAGAGTTAAAAAACTTAAAGATTATATAACAAAAGACTCAAACTCGTATGTATATTACAATTTAGCTTTATGTTATGCACAAATCTTTGACTACCATAATGCATATAAATATTTTTCAAAAGCATATAAGCTTAATCCAGGGAATAAGTTATATGCTGTAATGACCTTAATAAGTGCAAATAGAATCGATTTAAAACTTTCAGATTATGAATATATTGAAAATAATATTCGTTCAAAAAATGGTTTATATAAATATTTTGGTCAAGAGTTATATAAAATAATGTTTAATCCTGAATTTACTGTTGCTTTTGATCCTTTAACTTATAATAGTACAATCTTTTATAAAGCCTTAGATTATCTAAAAAAGATGCAAACAGATGAAGTTTTAGATTATCACCCTTTAGTAACGGAGCATTATAAGGATCCCCTTGTTTATCTATTAAATTTAACACTTAGAAAAGAGAATGAAAACGATTTTAAATATTTTTCAAGATTACAAGATGAAACCCCACTAAGAATTAATAATAACTTCTTAGAAGGTCCTTCTATTATTACAACGTTTTATTTTGATCTATTAAAAGCAATAGGCTTATTTAATAGAGCAGACTTTTCACAAAATGGTGTACAAAGTCCAAGTTATTTAAGAACAAAAGCATTGGTTGATCTACATTATGATAAATCTGAAGAATCTTTAAAAATATTATCAGATTTACAAAAAAACTATAAACTAGAAGACAAGTATACTATGTTTTTAATAGTTGCTGCATACTTAAATGAGGGGAAATACAATGAAGCCTCTTTACAGATATCTTTGATAAAAGCTATATTAAATGATAGTGATGCAGATTTTTTAACTGGTGTTCAATTGATTCAAGAACTTAAACTAAGTAGTATCTCTCAATATTTTAAAAAACCATATATGGACTCTGTAATAGATTTTAAACTTAAAAATCTAGATGAGTTTCTAGAAACTATGTAAATAAAAACTTATTTTTTATTATTTTTTGGTAACCTCTAATTTAATTTAATTTTTTTTCGCTATAATAGTTCATTATACAAACTTTGTAAAGGAGGCTATTATGGAATTGGGTAGAATTGCAGAAATAGACAATGCAAAAGTTAATGAGATTGAAAAAACAAAAGCAGTTAAAGAGGTTGATGAGAAATCAAAAATTATTGAGGATGAACAGCATAAATCTGCTAAAAACAAATCTTCTGAGAGTGAAGTAAATGAAGTTATCTTGGATAATATAAAGTTTGGCTACAATAAATCATCAAAAGATTTTTTTGTAAAAGTTACTAGAGGTGATGTAGAGTATAAGTATCCTACTGAAGATATGATGAAAATTAAAGCTCATATGCTTAGTGTAGTAGAGAAACAACAAAAAGATAATTAAAAGGTTTAGTCATTGGCATCTGATTTATCAAGTTTTTTAAAGGATGAATTAGCAAATACATTAGAACAATTACTTTCAAAAAGTGTAACAGTTGACTCTGTAAGTAGACTTGATACTGAAGGTTTAGATGATTCTCAATGTATTAATATTTCAGTTAAGTTAGAGTTTGCAGATATCTCTTCAACTTTACAGTTTTTTATTCCAACCATTACTGCAACAAAATTTGAATATTTTATGTTAGGTGGTATGGGTGATCTAAAAGAGCATATTGATGATGAGATTACAGATGCTGTTAATGAGATCATCTCTAATGTTTGTGGTAGTTTTTGTACAGCTGTAAATGCACAAGGTTTTGGCGATGTATCTTCTGTTAAATCAGAGGTTTTAAGTGCAAGTATAAAAGAGTGTTCTCAAATAAAAGATACAAAAAATATATTCAATTTCGATATGTCTTTAGATAGTGAAAAACTTCCTATATATATCGCTTTTGATGATATCTCTTTACCATATTTTGTACAAATTACAGGTTATAAGCAAGAGGGATCTGATCAAAAAGAGGATTCGCCAGTTATTAGTAGTCAACCTAACAACTCTAACTCTTCAATGGGCTCTAATAATAGTGCTAAGCCATTGGGTATCAGTTCATTATTATCTGAAGACTCAGCAGAAAATCTTCAACTATTATTTGGTATAAAATTAAAACTAAGTGTTAGATTAGGTACAAAAAATGTTTTATTAAAAGATATTTTAAGATGGGATATTGGTGAGATTATTGAGTTAGATCAAATGGTTAATGAACCTTTAGAGATTTTAGTTAATGGGATTAAAATTGGAGAGGGTGAAGCCGTAATTGTAGAAGGAAAATTTGGACTAAAAGTGAAAAGCATTGGTGATAGTTCTTCTAGATTAAATCAGATAGGGTTAAAGTAGATGGATAAGAGTACAGCAGGTGGATTGGGTGCTGGTTGGGGTTTAATTGCCCTAGCTATTATTTTAGGTGGGGTTGGTTTTGGACCTTATATAGATATCCCATCATTTGTTATTGTTATTGGTGGAACTATCGCTGTTACAGCAGGGCAGTTTGAGGCAGCAGATTTAAAAAGAATCTCACCGGCTTTAAAAGTTGCTTTTAATGAAGTGAAAGTTGAGTCTTTACCTGAACTTGTTGAGAAAATTATCTTTTATGCTACTGAGATAAAAAAACACGGAGTTATGCATATAGAACAAAAGGTTTTAGAGGAGCAAAACCCATTTTTTAAAGAGGCCTTTCAACTTTTAGTTGATGGTACAAAAGCAGAGACTATAGAGCCTTTACTTGAAACAAAACTAGAATTTATAAATAAAAGACATGGTACTATGATTAGTATTTTTGGTAATATTGGTGGTACTGCTGGTGCGATGGGTATGGCTGGTACATTAATTGGTCTTGTTGCAATGCTTGCAAACCTTTCAGATCCAGCTTCAGTTGGTCCAGCTATGGCAGTTGCCTTACTTACTACACTTTATGGGGCATTAATTGGTACTTTATTTGCAGGGATTATTGAAAATAAACTATCTCAAAAACACTCTTTAGAAGAGACTGCATGTGAAGTTATCATCAAAGGAACTACAATGATTGCAAATGAGGAATCAATTGGTAATATTAAGATGCAATTAAACTCTATTTTGGTTGATGCACAAGAGTAGAAGATGGCAAAAGATAAGTGTCCTGAATGTCCTAAATGTTTACCAGGTTGGCTAGTTCAATTTGGTGACTTAATGTCATTACTTCTTACTTTTTTTATCCTTTTACTTTCAATGGCAGTTATGGATAAGAAAAAAGTTGAAGAGTACTTTGATATTATGAAAAAGGCAATGGGTTTTATTGATGCTTCAACTGATGTCCAAACCCAATCAGAGATGTATTCAACTGAAACTAGTAACTCTCAAAGTGATGATATAGAATCAACTACAACAGAAGATGCTATTCAAGATACCTCTGAAGAGATTGCAGATGTTGTACAACAAATGAATGATATGACTGTTGTAGAGAGTCAACAGATTCAAATAGAAAAAGGTAAGAATGAGTTTACCTTAGATATCCCTTCTACAATCATGTTTGAAGAGGGACAATATGAGCTAACTGATGCAAACTCAAAAAGATTTATTGCTAAAATAGCAAGGGTGATTAGAACAATGCCCCATTCTTTTAATATAGAGATTATTGGTCATACAGCAACTTCAAGTTTTTCAAGTAGTGATATCCCAAGAGACAACTGGGATATGTCAGCATTAAGATCAATTTCAGTAGTAAAAGAGTTAATAAAGAATAGAATAGATCCAGCTTCACTAAAAGTTGCAGCATACTCTTCTTATCATCCAAAAAGTGAGATGGCAGCAGATAATAGAAGAGTTGAGATGAAATTTTATGCAAATGATAATAAAAATGATATCCTAAACGAAGAGAGCTTCTTTGATAGATTGGAGTAAAAAAGATGCAAATAGATAGTACAAACTTAGTAGATATGGCTTCTTTGAAGGCAAAGTCTTCAAATGTAGATAGTTTAAAAAATGCAAATAGTTCAAAACTAGATGATGAAGCATTAAGAAAAGTTACTGATGATTTTGAATCATTTTTTATGCAGCAACTACTTGATATCTCTTTAAAAGATGTAAAGTTTGCAGGTGAGGGTAGTGGCTCTGAAATTATTAAAGGGATGTATACTGAAGCAATAGCAAAAGAATCAACAGGAACAGTTGGAATTAGTGATTTACTTTACAATTTCTTAAGTGAACGAAATAAAGGCTAAGTTATGGTTGAAAATATTATAGATGAGATGACAACCCTTGTAAATAGGCTACAAGAGTATATAAAACAAGATATTGAAGATATAAAAAAAGCCAAGCATGAGCAATTGCTAAATAGAAATGAAGAGAAAGAGCTTATGATTGAAAAGATTGCAAACTATAAAAAGAGACTAAATCAAGAGATAGTAAATCAGCTTCAAAATGGTGTTGATGTAAATATCTATAGGGAAAGAGTTGACAATCTAGAAGAGGAATTAAAAAGTTTGTATGTGTTAAATAGAAAACTAGCAATGATAGTTGAACCTATTCAACAAATGTATAAAGAGATAGTAAATGAGATAACAGAAAAAAATGGAGGTAACATTTTTGATGTCAAAGCTTAAGCTTTTGTTGATTTCATTTATTTTTTTTAATATAAATCTATTTGCGGCACAAGTTCTTGTTGCAAAAAAAGATATCTCTTATAATTCTACAGTAACTGCAGAAGATGTGAGATTAACAAACGCAGAGATTTTACAAAAATATTGTGAACCTATAACTATTGAGATGTTAAAAAGTAATAAATATATCTCAAATAGATATATTAAACAAGATACTGTTATATGTACAGATGATATCTCTGTTTATCAAAAAAACAGTGTGCTTTTTAATTTTGGTTCTATCCAAATTGAGCAAAATGGAAAAATGATTTTTGAGAATGACGAGTATATAAAAATAAAAAAAGATAATGGTGATATAGAAAAAATATATAAAGATGGAAGAATTGAATGAATATGCTCTCTTTTTTAGGTGAAACACCTACTGTTGCATTAAAAAAAGCTCAAGAGGAGTGTGGAGAGGATGCAATTGTTATCTCAACAAAAAAAATATCTAGTGTAAAAGATGGAAAAAAAGATATGTATGAGGTTATTGTTGCCTTAGAAGATGATGATAACCAGATGAAATATACAAAAAAAGTTGTATCTAAAACTGAAGATAAATCCCCAAAAGTTGAAGCAAAGTTTTATGATTTTAGAGAAGAGATTCTTAAGATGCAAGATGCAATTATGCAGGTGCAGAAAACTTTATGGGATCCAAAAAGTCAACTTTATGATTTAACAATTCCACCTGAATTTGTAGATATGTATAATCTTTTTGAAGATAATGAGTTTGATCAAGAGATGACTTATACTATTATGAAAAAAACCATTAAGCAACTACCTGTTGCCTTAAAAGCAAATCCAAAAAAAGTAAGCAATTTTTTCAAATTGGTATTAAGAAGAATTATCCCAATAAAACAAGAGATACCTTTAAGAAAACACCAAAGAAAAATTATAATGATGGTTGGACCAACTGGAGTTGGAAAAACAACAACCATAGCAAAGTTAGCAGCTAGATATGCTTATAAGTTAGGACAAAACTACAAAGTGGGAATTGTGACCTTAGACTCATTTAGAGTTGGAGCTATTGAGCAATTGCAAGCTTATACAAACATAATGCGACTCCCTTTAGAGGTTGTAAAAAAACCAGAAGATTTAGTTGAAGCACTTTTAAGATTAAAAGATTGTAACTATATTTTTATTGATACAGCTGGGTCTAGTCAATATGATGTTGATAAGATTGAGATGATAAATGAGTATCAAGAAAGGGTGAGTGAATTACCAATAGAAAAGGTTTTAGTACTCCCTGCAAATGTAAAACATAGTGATTTAGTTGAGATATATGCAAACTATTCTAGATTAAATATAGATTTCCTTACCTTTACAAAACTTGATGAAACAAAGAGTTTTGGAAACCTTATCTCTTTTTCCCATAAAACAAAAAAATCGATTACTTATTTTTCAATTGGTCAAAATGTACCTGATGATTTGATTGTTTCAGATTCGTCATTTTTAATTGATTGTTTTATGAATACAGCTTGTATTAGGAAGTAGATATGTTCAATAATATTTCGATGCAAGCTTCAAAGCTTATGAATCTTACTCGCTCAAAATCGGGAAAATCAAAAACAAAAATAGTGACAGTAACTTCAGGAAAAGGTGGTGTAGGAAAATCAACCTTTACAGCAAACATCGCTTATCTTTTGGCAAAAAGAGGGTTTCGTGTTGCAGTTGTGGATGCTGATATTGGTTTGGCAAATATGCAAGTGCTCTTTGACTTAAGGCCCAAATATACACTATTTGACTTTGTAGAGGGTAGAAGTACAATAAATGAGGTTTTAACTAAAACAGCTTTTGAAAATATCTCTTTAATTGCTGGGAAAAGTGGATATCAGTACGCTAGTATTAAAAACTCCTTGGTATTAACAAGAGTGATTGATGAGTTAAAAGATATGAACAAATACGATGTTGTTTTGATAGATACAGGAGCGGGACTAAATGAGTATGTGCAAGAGTTTTTATCTATTTCAGATAATATTTTAGCTTTAACCACTACAGATCCATCTGCCTTAACAGATGTATATGCCCTGATGAAGATGTTATCCTTAAACAAAGATAGACTGCTTTTATGCTTTAATCACACAAAAAATTATCAAATTGGGGAGACAATTTCAAATTCTTTACTAAATTTAGCTAAAAAAAATAGGTTAAATCCAAATTTTATGGTAAAATATATAGGTAACGTTTCGACATCATCTAATATTTCTACCACTTCAAGATTGCGAAAACTATTCGCTCACGAGTTTGAAAGTGATGAGATTACTAAACAATTACATAAGGTCATAGATACGTTACTAATAGATTTAAAATAAGGTTCGTCTGTGTTTAACTTAGTTTCGAAAAGTTTTTTTTCTAACATTGGAATATAATGGTAGTTGAAAAGTTTTCACAAAGTGTAATTAATAGTGGCTTATTTAGACTGTACATAGGTACAGGGTTCTTCGCTACCCTAATTTTCTTTGTAATAAACGCAGATTTGTATACACCAATGGAGATGTTATTTGGAATAATTGGTGTAACTGTTATTCTTAAAGGGGTATCAAATATGATGCTTTCCCTTATAATTTTATTATTTAGTTTAGATAATAAAAAAGAGGAATTGAATTTTAAATATAATGAAGATAAGATAGATGCAATGTTGGCAGAGTTGGGTGTGCAAGATGCACAAAATCTTAACAATCAGCCAAGCTAAGGAAACTAGATGGAATTATCTGCAATAAATGGTTTAGCGCCACTTACAAATACAAACACTAATCAATCTTTGAAAAACAAAGATGATAATACTTTCCAAGATATGTTAAAAGATGCAATATCAGAAGTAAACGATTCACAGGTTAAAGGTTACAATGCAATGGAAGGTATTGCAACTGGTGAGGTTAAAAACCTTCAAGAAGCTGTTCAAAAAATTGAAGAAGCAGAGTTGTCTTTGAAACTTGCATTAGAGGTTAAAAATAAAGCTGTTGGTGCATACAAAGAGATTATGAGAATGTCAGTATAGAGTTAGGGGTATAGCATGGGTTTTTTTGATGGATATGATATTGCAACTTCAGGGATGAGCGCACAAAGAACAAGAATAAATGTTGTAAGTGCAAACATTGCTAATGCTAAGACTACGCATACTCAAGATGGGGGACCATACAAAAAACAAAATGTAGTATTTGAAGAGGTTTTATTAAATGAAAAAAATAAAACCAATAAAACAAATGAAATAGCTAATGAAAATATACAAACTCAAAAAACTCAAAGTAATTTAAGAGGGGTTGGAGTAAAATCTATAGTAGAAGATGATTCAAATCCAGTGATGAGATATGAACCTTCTCATCCAGATGCGAATGAAGATGGTTATGTTGCATATCCAAATATCAATCCAGTTATTGAAATGGTTGATTTAATAGAGGCTATGCGGTCGTACGAATCTAATGTAGCTACGTTCAATACTCATAAAAATATTGACACAAAGACATTAGACATATTGAAAGCATAAGTTATGACTAAAGAGATAGACCTATTATCTATAGGTAAAACAGATACAAAAGCAAATACTTCAAACACAACTTCAAAAAAAGAGGGTGCCTCTTTATTTGACTCGATTTTAGCTTCATCAAAAAAAGAGCTAGACAATGAGGAGAATGGAGAGTTATTAAAAAACAATCAAAAAGATAGTGATATAAAAGTTATCGACAAGAAAACTTTAAAAAATGCAGATATCTCAAAAGAGAATATATCAGAAGGTTCAAAAAATATAAAACCTGAAACTGAAGGGAATAAAACCTCTACGAACTCATTGTTAGATAGAATGTTACTTGACGCAAAAAAAGAGATTAAGGTTCAAGAAAACGCAAAAGAATCAAAAGAGAATGTAACAAATACAAAAGAGGAAGTAAAAACTCAAATAAAAGATGCAGTTGATGAAAGCCAAACAAAACAAGATAAATCATTACAAGATAAACCATCAACACAAGAGAAAGTAACAGATAAAAAAGAATCAAAAGAGAATGTAACAAATACAAAAGAGGAAGTAAAAACTCAAATAAAAGATGCAGTTGATGAAAGCCAAACAAAACAAGATAAATCATTACAAGATAAACCATCAACACAAGAGAAAGTAACAGATAAAAAAGAATCAAAAGAGAATGTAACAAATACAAAAGAGGAAGTAAAAACTCAAATAAAAGATGCAGTTGATGAAAGCCAAACAAAACAAGATAAATCATTACAAGATAAACCATCAACACAAGAGAAAGTAATAGATAAAAAAGAATCAAAAGAGAATGTAACAAATACAAAAGAGGAAATAAAAACTCAAATAAAAGATGCAGTTGATGAAAGCCAAACAAAACAAGATAAATCATTACAAGATAAACCATCAACACAAGAGAAAGTAACAGATAAAAAAGAATCAAAAGAGGATACTTCAAATACAAAAGAGGAAATAAAAACTCAAATAAAAGATGCAGTTGATGAGAGTTTAGTAAAAGAGGATAAACCATCAACACAAGAGAAAGTAACAGATAAAAAAGAATCAAAAGAGGATACTTCAAATACAAAAGAGGAAGTAAAAACTCAAATAAAAGATGCAGTTGATGAAAGTTTAGTAAAAGAAAATAAACCATCAACACAAGAGAAAGTAACAGATAAAAAAGAATCAAAAGAGGATACTTCAAATACAAAAGAGGAAGTAAAAACTCAAATAAAAGATGCAGTTGATGAAAGCCAAACAAAACAAGATAAAACATTACAAGATAAACCATCAACACAAGAGAAAGTAACAGATAAAAAAGAATCAAAAGAGGATACTTCAAATACAAAAGAGGAAGTAAAAACCCAAATAAAAGATGCAGTTGATGAAACTCTAGTAAAAGAGGATAAACCATCAACACAAGAGAAAGTAACAGATAAAAAAGAATCAAAAGAGGATACTTCAAATACAAAAGAGGAAGTAAAAACTCAAATAAATGATGCAGTTGATGAAAGTTTAGTAAAACAAGATAAATTAGATTCAAAAGCTTCAGATAATACAACACCTAAGGATTCAAAAGTTTCATCTTCAACAAATGAATCGATTTCTCAAGCATCAAAAAATACCACTAATACTCAATCTGAAGTGGTAGATACAAAAAATGAAGTTAAAAATCAAAAAGTTGCAGATGAATTATCAAAACTAAATACACAAAAAACTCAAGATGATTTAAATATTGAGATTAATGATGAGAAGCCAGCTGAAAAACAAGAAAAATCTTTAATGGATAAGCTTTTAGATAATGCAAAAAGTAATACTATTTCTACTAGAAGTGGAAATAATCCAGATGGGCAAAATCAAAAAGAGAGAGGCTCTAATGATTTATTAACCAATATATATCTAAGCTCACAAAAAAAATCATTATATAATCAAATGGTTGTAAATAAAAGTGAAGGGGTAAAAGTAGTAAAAGATGGTAGTTCCCTTTCTGATATAAAAAAAGGTTCTGAAATCTTAGATTTAAATGCTCAAGAGATGTCTGTAGAGATTGAAAAAGCTGAAGAGAAAGAGTTACTAAATAAAAAAACAGACAAAGATAGTTTATTAAATAGAATAGACTTTTTAAAACAATCTAAAAAAGAGCATTTTGAAAAAACAGATAATACAAATATTGATAATGCAAAAAACATTTATAATTCATCAACTAAAAGTTCAAGTACAACAACTAGTTCTTCAATGGATTCAATTAATAATGAAACCTCAAAAGTTGTAAATTTAAATGTTCCTACAAACTTGGCACAATCTATTCAAAATAGAATTGTTGGTGCAAGACAACAGATGTCAGCAATGATGTCAGATATGGCAAGAACAATGTATGAAAACTATAAACCACCAGTTACTGCCTTTAGAATAAACTTAATGCCAGCACAACTTGGTTCAATTGCTATTTTAATGAGAAGTAGTGATAATAGTTTAAATATTACAATGAATATGTCAAGTTCTAAAACTCTTGATAGCTTTTTAGATAGCCAATCGAGTTTAAAAGATGCCTTAACAAAAACTTTTGATGGAAGTGAAACCTCATTTAATCTTGAATTCAATATGGATAGTGATAGTTCTAATTCTCAAACAAGTGATTCAAATGAAGATGATAATCAAAGCTTTCAAAACTCTTTACACTCTTCTAGTGAAATACTTGAATCTAGAGATGAGAATAAAAATGTAGGTCAGGACTTAAGTTACCTATAATTAATGCAAGAGTTAATATCATTATTAAATGAAGAAGTTGTATATAACTTTTTATTATTGTTTGCAAGGATTATAGCCTTTGTAGCATTTATGCCAATTTTTGGTAACCCTGCAGTTTCTGCTAATATCAGAGTTGCCTTAGCCTTTTTTATCACAATTTTCCTATATCCAATTATCTCTTTAGAGAGTAGTTTTTCCCAAGGTGGATTTATATTAGCTTTAGTATCAGAGATCACTTTAGGACTTATAGCTTCTTTATTTTTTAATTTTGTATTTTCTGCAGTAAAGATTGTTGGGGATTTTATTGGGTATTCTACTGCTTTATCAATGGGAACAATGTTTGACCCTGCAACAGGAGCAAATGAAGGGTTTATTACCTCTTTATTACACTGGATAGCCCTTATGATATTTTTTGAAACAGGTATGTATGAGATGTCTGTTGTAATGTTAGTAAAAAGCTTTTCAATGGTTCATTTAGGGGCATTTGATATTTTCTCTTATGATGGGGTTGATATTTTAGTAAGTGAAGTGAAAAGGATGTTTGGATTTGCAATTGCAATCGCTTTACCTTTGGCTTTTATTGGTTTTATAATAGATATCTATTATGGTTATGGAACAAAATCTATGCCTGCATTTTCACCTTTTGTAATCACTTTTCAGTTAAAATTTGGGTTAATATTTTTATTTATGATTTTAGGGATGCAAGTATTTGCAGAAAACTTTACAAACTATATGTTGTCTACATTTAAATAGGATTTAGTTTTGGCTGGTGAAGAAGAAGAAAAAACAGAAGACCCCACGCAGAAAAAATTGGATGATGCCAAAGGGCAGGGTAATGTTCCTAAATCAATGGAGGTTACAGGGGCAGCAATACTAGTTTTTGGATCTGTATATCTATTGTTTTTTTCTGGATATTTTTTAGCAGATATTAAAAAAATGTTGCTTTACTCGTATTCTTTTATAGGTCAAGAGGTTGATACTACAGTACTTTTTACAGTAACTTATACAATGGTGATGACAACCTTAAAGGCTTTAGCCCCTTTATTTATCTTAGTTTTATTATTAACCTTTATCTCAAATTTTTCACAGTTTGGGTTTATCACAGTTCCATTAAAATTTGATCTACAAAAACTTGATCCAATAAAAGGTTTAAAAGGTTTATTTAAATTAAAAAAGCTTTTAGAAGCCTTGAAACTTATGGCAAAGCTTGTGATTATTGTTGTGGTAATGTTTGTTATTTTATCTCTAACATATAAAATCTTTTTGTCTATGATGGATAAGGAACTACCCCATGTAATTGAGGGTATGGTTGAAATCACCTCTTATTTTTTAGCTGCAATATTATTGATTATAGTAATTTTTGCTATAATAGATTTCTTCTTCACTAGACATTATTATAATGAATCTTTAAAGATGAGTAAACAAGAGATTAAAGATGAGTTTAAAAATATGGAAGGGGATCCTAGAATTAAAGCAAGGATTCGTAAGATTCAAATGCAGATGCATATGAATCGTATGATGGCTGATGTACCTGATGCTGATGTTGTTATTACAAATCCAACCCATTATGCCGTTGCTTTAAAATATGATAGTAGTGTAAATAGTGCACCAAAAGTTGTAGCAAAGGGTGTAGATTTTATTGCACTTAGAATAAAAGATGTAGCAAGAGAAAATGATATTCCAATTATAGAAAATCCGGCATTAGCTAGGTCTTTACATGATCAAATTGATGTGGACCAAGAGATCCCTGGAGAGTTTTATAAAGCCCTGGCTGAGATTTTTTCTTATGTATTTGAGTTAAAAAGGAAGAGATAGTTTTGAGATATATTTTAATTTTTATTTTGTCAATCTCTTTTTTGTTTGGAAAAAAAGATTTTTATTATGGTTTTGTAGATTCAACCGGGGTACAGATATCTCAAAAAAAGATTCAAGAGATTTCCGATGGTTTTGAAAATATTAATAATATTAGAGAAGTAGCAAGAAATGGAAAAATTGATGAAGCCTATGCCCAAATAAAAGCTTTTAAAGAACAAAATAAAGTGAGCCTACTAGACTCAGATATTATTTTATTATATGCTGAGTTATGCTTGAAAAAAGGGCAAAAAAGGTTGATTTTAGAGGCTACCACTTTGCTTGAAAACTCAATAAACAATTCAACAATTTATGAAGATGATTTGGCAAAAGCCTATATGTTATTAGTTGAATTAAAATTAAATACAAATAAAGCTAATGATGCAAAATATTTTGCAAATATTATTATAAACAATTTCGATAATGAGGTTACAAAAGCTTATGGTGGTATCTATCTTGCAAAGGTATATAAACATCAAAGAGATTACGATAGAGCTACAAGAATCTTATATGAGATTTTAACTAAAACAACTGATGTACTAGTTGCTACATTAGTGGCAGATGAGCTATTTGATGTGTATGTTTTAGATGGGAAAAGGGAAGAGGCTTACTCTTTGATAAAAAAAGTATTAAAGAAAAATATAGATTATTATGCAAGTGATTCTTATCTTGCATTACAAAAAGTTGATAAACTTATAAAAGCTGATATGCCAGAGTTTTCAGTAGAGATTTTACAAGAGCTTTTATCTAGAACTGATAAATTAAGTGCCATAGAGGATTTTAAATATAAATTAGCAGATACATATATGCAGATGTATGATGGTACAGATAAATATTTAAATAAGGCAAAAGAGTTATATAAAGATATAATAAACGATTTTCCAAATGGGATATATTTTGAAGATTCAAAGGTTTATTTAGATGAGATATTAATGAGACAAGGAATAATAAAAACTACTGTTTTAGCTGCAAAATACCCAAACTCAGAATCAATGCAACAAAAAATACTATTGCAAGAGTTATTAAATCTAAAAAAAGATAAAAAATATGACTTTATTCTTAAATCAAAAAGGATTTATAAAAAAATATCTAATACAATTTCTCAAAGGTTTGGTTATGAGTCTGTAGAATCGATTTTTGATGAAGTAAATATTGACTTGATAAAAGATTATTTAGATACGGGGAAATGTTTCTTATTAAATGATGTTTTAAAAACTTCAAGAAATGAAACCTTAGAGTTATTAGTAAAGGATGAGCAAACAAAACACAAGTTTTTTGAGTGTCTAATTGAAGTTCCTTATCAAAAAGCTTATCTTTTGTTAAAGGAGACATTTAATGAGAGTAGAAATCCAAATATTTATCTTTATTTAGAAAGATTAGCTTATGCCTTAAAAGATTACAATGAAGCATTAGAGTACTCAGCAAAAGTAGATATGGTAAATGATCAAGAGGTTTTAAGTAAAGAGTTTTTATATAGATTTTTAATTGTTAGTTCAAAGGGAGATGCTGTATTATTTGATAAATTTTTTAATTATGCACACCAAAATCCACAATTTATTGAGGATAATCAAAATAATCCAGTAATTATAGATTTTTATTACCAATACTATTTATATTTAATGAAAAAAGAGTTTGTAGATGAGGCTGAAGAGATTTTAAATAAATTATATGAAAAGCAAAATGAATTAAAAGTTCATGTTTATTCCCCTTTTGTTGAGATTGAATTATCAAAAATAAAAATAGCAAACAATAACAAAGAAGAGGCCTTAAACCTTTTATTGGACTCTTTAGAGTACTCAAGAAGAATTAAACCAAACGATCTAGCAAGAGTATATTACGATATCATAAGATTGTATGATGAGTTTGAAAATAATATTAAGAAAAATGAATATATACTAAAGTGTAAAGAGGTTGAGGGAACTGAAGATAGTTTATATAAAAAAATGTGTGATGAGATGTAAATGGATATTGATGCATTATTAAATACTATTAACTCAAAAGAGTTATCTATACCTTTTGGAAGAATTGTTCATATATCAACAACAACAATTAAAGCTACAGGTATAACTGTGGCAGTTGGAGATATCGTTAAAATAGAATCACAACACCACCTATATACAGTTTTAGGGATGGTTGCTTCAATTGAATCTGGTGAATTTACAATAGTCCCTTTCTCTTTTATCGATGGTTTTAGAATACATGATAAGGTTTATTTACAAAAAGAGGGTTTATCTGTAAATTCAGGATATGGTTTATTGGGAAGAGTTGTGAACGCTTTGGGTGAACCAATTGATGATAAAGGTAAAATCAGAGATTTAGAAGAAAACTCTGCAATAAATAAACAATCAATGTCTGCTCTAGAAAGAGGGATTATAGACCAAAGGTTTTCTACTGGAGTAAAAGCAATAGATTCTATGTTAACAGCAGGAAAAGGTCAAAAAGTTGGTATATTTGCTGGTTCTGGGGTTGGTAAATCAACTTTAATGGGTATGATTGTAAAAGGGTGTGAAGCACAAATTAAGGTTGTTGCTCTAATTGGAGAAAGGGGTAGAGAGATACCCGAATTTATCCATTACAATTTAGAGGATAATTTAGAGAATACAATTATTGTTGCTGCTACTTCAGATGAATCATCTTTGATGAGAAAATATGGTGCTTTCACAGCTATGGCAATTGCAGAGTTTTTTAGAGACAAGGGTCATGATGTTTTACTTATGATGGATTCTGTAACAAGATTTGCAATGGCACAAAGAGAGATAGGGCTAAGTACTGGAGAACCCCCTGTTAGTAGAGGGTATCCACCTTCAGTTTTTGCTCTTTTACCACAATTAATGGAAAGAGCCGGGAACAATGCAAAGGGCTCAATTACAGCTTTTTTTACAGTTTTAGTTGATGGTGATGATATGAATGACCCAATTGCCGATCAAAGTAGATCAATTCTAGATGGACATATTGTATTAACAAGAGATTTAACAGAACAAGGATTTTATCCCCCAATTAATATATTAAAATCAGCTTCAAGGGTAATGGATAAGGTTGTTGATGATGAACATTATAATTACTTTTTAAAGTTAAAAAGAGTATTATCTTTGATAAAAGAGAATGAAGTATTAGTAAGAGTAGGTGCTTATAAGCCAGGAATGGATAAAGAGTTAGATGACGCTCTAGCTAGAAAAGAAAAAATTAGGGAATTCTTGACACAAAGCATGAAAGAACAGTATAATTATAATCAAATAGTTGCGAAGTTTAAGGAGGTGTTCCAATGATTACTTCAACAACAAATCAAATGCTTTATAGGTTAAACAATTTAAATGTAGAGCAAACAAGAGTTAATTACCAAATGTCTACTGGAAAAGTACTAGATGATGGTAGTGATGATACAGAAGTATATAAAAGAGAAGTATATATTGATGATAGAATGAGAACTTATGAGGGTATTAAGACACAAATAGAAAAAACTACTGCTCAAAATAATGTTTCTGATTCAACCCTTTCTGATGCAAAAAATTTATTAACACAAATTAAATCAGAGATAATAAAATCATTAAATGCTACAACAGATGATGAGGCGAAAAAAGCTATTGCTGTAAACCTTGAAGGTATAAGGGAAAACCTTGTAATGCTTGCAAATGAAGAGGTTGAGGGTGAATATCTATTTGCTGGTTCTGATTCAACTGTTAAGCCATTTACAGAGGATAGTGACGGTAATGTTGTTTACAATGGGGATGGTTTTTTAAGAAAAGTTGCTGTTGAAGATGGATATTACAGAGAAAGAGGAATTACCGGTTTTGATACTTTTTTCTATCCAAGTGAAACAGGACTTAAAGGTGAAACACTAAACTTTACAGATGACCAAAGAATTATTGACCAAGATAATTTTGAGTGGAAAAAACAAGATCCTGTAGAAACAGGTGGAACATTAAGATTTGAATCTACTCAACCAATTATTGATGATGCAGGGGAACAATGGACCTTAAATAGTGCCATTCCTCAACTTGAAAATGCAACATTAGGAAATATTCCTGTCTCTTTTGTATCCGGTGATACATATGAGGTTACTGTTCCAAATACAGTTAACTCTTTGCAGGTTAACCAATTAATAAAAGTAAAAGAGAATGGTAAGTTTTCTGATGAAGCAGCTGATAGATTAGATATTAGTGGAACAGCACCAGATTTTAGTGTTAATTTACCAAATGAAGATGGTGTTAAATTTGAAGCAAAAAGTAATATCTTTGATCTTATAGATAAAACAGTAAATGCTTTAAATAGAGTTGATGAAAATGGAAATGAAGTTCCTGCAAGTACTGCTGATGATGTTCTAAGAGATAGTTTAGAAGAGATCGATACAGCTTTCAATGCAATGAACGTAGGGCACGGAGAACTTGGTGGAAGAAATAATGTCTTTGAGATCTCTTTTGAAAGAGTAAGTGCAAAGCTAACACAATTTAATATTTTAAAAACTGAAGTGGGTAGTGCAGATTTGGCAAAGGTTGCCGTTGAGGCGAAAGCTTTAGAATTAACATATACTGCTTTATACTCTACTATCAATAGAATGAACGAATTATCTTTAGTTAATTTTGTAAGATAGTACAAAGCAATAGATGAATTTTCTTAAGAGGTATTTTTCAAAAGACTTAGTTGTTGTTGCACTTTTTGTAGCAATACTTATGATTATAATAGTTCCTTTACCAAAGGGACTATTAGACTTTTTTTTAATAACCTCTTTATCTTTTTCTTTATTGATTTTATTAATCTCTTTATATATTCAAAAACCAGCAGATTTAACAACTTTTCCTACTATTATTTTGGTTTTAGCACTATTTAGATTATCTTTAAATATCGCAACAACTAGGTCAATTTTAAGTGAGGGGCAAAATGGTCCTGATGCTGTAAGTTCTATTATTTCAGCTTTTGGTGAGTTTGTTGTTGGTGGAAATATGGTAATTGGTATTATTGTATTTATCATCTTAGTACTTATTAACTTTATGGTTGTTACAAAAGGTGCAACAAGGGTTGCAGAGGTTACTGCAAGGTTTACACTTGATTCTATGCCTGGTAAACAAATGGCAATTGATGCAGACTTAAATGCTGGGTTTATAGATGATAAAGAGGCTCAAAAAAGAAGAAATGAATTAATTACAGAAGCAAGTTTTTACGGGGCAATGGATGGTTCGTCAAAGTTTGTTAAAGGTGATGCAGTTGCTGGTATAATTATTACAGTTGTAAACCTAATTGGTGGATTATTAATTGGTCTTTTTCAACACGATATGACAATAAGTGAAAGTGGACAAATCTATACAATTTTAACTATTGGTGATGGCCTTGTAGCCCAACTTCCTGCACTTATTTTATCAACTGCAACTGCAATTATTATCACAAGATCAAATATGGATGAAGATAGATTTGCAAGTAATGCCGTTAATCAGTTAGTAAAAGATTCAAAATCTTTAATCTTGGTTGGTATAGGGCTTGTTTTATTTGGTTTAGTTCCAGGTTTCCCTACAGGGATACTATTTGTTATGGGGTTATTATTATCATTTATTGGATATACAATTTATATGATAGAGAATGATCAAGATAATGCTGTTACAAGATTGTTTAAACCAGCACCTGCAAAAGCTTCAAAAATTAAGCCAGGTGAAGATGTAGAAAGTTTAAAAGAGAGAAAGAAACAAGATACTGCTGTTGATGAATCTCAAGTTATTGAAAATATTATGAAACTTGAAGTTTTAGAGTTAAAACTTGGGATTAGACTTTTACAATTGGTTCAAGGTAACTCAGAGCTATTAGATAAAATTAGAGCTATTAGAAAAAGTATAGCTGGGGATTTAGGTTTTGTAATTCCTCAAATTAGAATCTCAGATGATGCCTCTTTAGCACCAAATGAATACCAGATTTTTCTAAAAAGAATCCCAATAGAAAAGGGAAAGGTTGAGGTAAATAAACTACTTGCTATGGGTGGGGTTAACCCAGGGGCTTTAAAAGGTCTAAAAGTAAAAGAGCCAGTTTTTAACCTTGATGCTGTTTGGATTGATGAGGGGCAAAAAGAGGATGCCCTAATGAAAGGGTTCACTGTAGTTGATGCTCCTACAATTATCTCTACACATATCTCAGAACTTATTAAAAAACATGCTGAAGATATTATCACTAGACAAGATATTGTGGATATTGTTGAAGGCTTGAAAAAAGATTTCCCAATTGTTGTAGAAGAGGCTATGAAGGTTACTTCTTATGGAACTTTACTAAAAGTATCAAAAGATCTATTACATGAAAAAATACCAATTGTTGATATGTTAACAATAATAGAAGCAATTGCAGATATTGCAGAGTATACAAAGGCACCAGATGTATTGCTTGAACATGTAAGAAGTAAGCTTTATAGACTTATTACAAATAGGTTTACAGGGAATGATGGAACCTTACATATTATTACAATTAAGCCTGAAATTGAGCAAGATTTTATTGGAAAACTACAAGAGCAACATGGGGTTTCTCAACTTATGTTATCCATTGCAGAGATTAATGCCTTAGTAACAAAAACCAAAGAGTTAATTACCCAAGTTGAAGCAAAAGGGTTTAATAATGTAGCAATGGTTGTTGATCCATTATTAAGAAAAAGAGTTTCTGAAATTTATGAAAAATTTGGTTTACAAGTTGCAGTATTGTCACATGCTGAATTAGATTCAAGAGCAAACTTTGCAATTGAAGGAACATTGGAGTTTTAGTGAGACTATTAAAACTAATTTTTATAATACTGATTTTTAATACATTTTTATTTGCAAAAATAGAGTTAAACTCTTCAAATATATTTATTGAAGGTGAAGCTTTTGTTTTTGAGTTTGAAGTTAGTGGCTCTTCTGTAGAGTTTCCAAATATAGACAAAATTGGACCATATGTGGTGGAACAACTTGGTACTTCAAACTCCTTACAGCTTATTAATGGGAACTATTCAGAAAAAATAACTAAAAAATATAGAATTTTTCCAACTGCTGATTTTACAATCCCTAGCTTTGAGTTTAAGATTGATGGACAAATTGAAAAAAGTGATGAGAGAAAAGTTATAAAAAGTACCGCTTTAAAAACAAAGTCTCAATCTTTTGATTTAACAATCAGCTCTTCAAAAAATGAGTTGTATGTGGGTGAAGCAACAGTATTAAAACTTGCCTTTAAATATAAAAAAGGTTTACAAATAACAAATCTTGGATTTTCTCAACCACACTTTGAAGGGTTTTGGTATAAAGCTTTAGAGGATAAAAGTACCAGATATGAACAAGGCTCTTATATAGTACAAGAGTTACAATATCTACTCTTTCCCCAAAAAAGTGGTGAGTTAAAAATCAACCCTTTAAAGGTTGATGTTCAAATGATTGAACAAAATGGAACAAGAGCTTTTGGCTTTTTTACAAATGTTCCTAAAGTATATAAAGTGTATTCAAATGAGTTGAATTTTAAAGTAAGTAGCTTGCCTAATGGGGTTGATTTAATAGGTAACTTTGATATAAATGCTACTGTTGATAAAACAAAAATTAAAGAGGGTGAATCTATTGCCTATAAACTATCCATAAGTGGAATGGGTAACTTTGATGATATTTTAGATAAAAAGTTAGATATAGATAATGCAGTAGTTTATGATAATAAACCAAAAATAGATACCAGGTATGAAAATGGTTCTTATTTGGGAGATTATGAAAAGGTTTATTCAATTGTCCCAAGTGAAGATATAATAATACCAGCACAAACAATAAGATATTTTGACCAAAATAGTAAAAAAATAGTTGAGAAAAAAACACAAGAGTTCAAAATAGAAGTTGAAAACAAAAAAGTTGAAAAGCCTGTAGTTTTACAAAAAGGTGAAAAACAAGAAGATGATAATGATAGGGTAACAAGTTCTAATACAAATGATGGTGATAAGATATTTTATTTTGTATTAGGGGCACTTTCTTCATTATTAATAATTGGTTTATTAAGTTTAGTTAAAATCAAAAAAACTAAAAAAACTAAAGTTGAAACCCCTTTAATCAAACAAATTAAAAATACAAAAGATAAAAGGGAGCTTTTAAAGGTTTTAGTTCCACATATAAACAAGGATTCTAAACTTGATGAATTGATATATGCTTGTGAAAGTGATACTGAGTTTACATCTTTAAAAAAAGATATAATTTCAAAAATAAAAAGTTTAAAAATTTGAGGTAAAAATGAGATATTTAATACTGTTTTTTATGATGATGAATTTCCTATTTGCAATGGAGTTTTATGCAAAACTAGAGCCAATAGATAGTTATAGTGTAAAAGCTTCAGTAAGTGGAAAAGTGATATATACAAATGAGAAAATTGAAGGGAAAAGGGCTAAAAATAGCACTATTGTTCAATTAGACTCTGTAGTTGATAAGGTTGAATTAGAACAATCACTAAAAAAGTTAGAAGATATTGAAGGGATGTTACAGATCCAACAAAGAAATTATGAAAGACTTTTAAAGATTAGTTCAAAATCTGGATATGAAAAAGATACCCAAAAGCTAAATGTACTAAGTCAAGAGAGTGCAAAAGCTGATATGTTGATAAAAATTGCAACTTTAAAAGACACAATAAAAAATAAAAAGCTTGTGGAAAAAAACAACTATATTTATAATATTGCAGTTAAAAAAGGTGATTATGTTACCCCTGGAACCTTACTTTATGAGTCAAAAGATTTAAGTAAAGGAAAACTTGAGATATTTGTACCAATTGCAGATATTGAAACAATTAAAACAAAAACTATGTTTATAGATGGAGTAAAAACAGATTTAAAAATCTCAAAAATCTATGATGTTGCAGATTCAAAACATATCTCCTCTTATAAATGTGAAATTATCATAGATAATCCAAAAACTTTTTCAAGGTTGGTAAAAGTTGAATTCAAATAAACTAGTTGCCTGTCCACTTGATTGCTATGATGCCTGTCAAGCAAAAATCATAGATGAAAATTTAAAAGGGGATAAAGAGCACTTTACAACAAATGGTAAACTTTGTGTAAATTTTGCAAACCTTGCAAAAGAGCAAACTTTAGAAACGGCAAAGTATGAGGGGAAAGATATCTCTTTGGATGAAGCTTTAGAGGTTTTAGTTTCAAAACTAAAACAAACTACTCCTAAAGATATTTTATATTATAAAGGCTCTGGAAATATTGGAGTTATGCAAAGTTCACCAAAACATTTTTTTGCAAAATATGGCTCAACTCTTACAAAGGGAAGTTTATGTGATGGTGCAGGTGGAGCTGGATTAGAGTTAGGAAGAAAAAAAGTTGTCAACCCACCAATTGAAAACATGATAGATTCAGATGTGATTATTGTCTGGGGGAGAGATTTCTCTATAACCTCTCCACACATGTATAATCTAGTAAAAGATAAAACCTTTATAACAATTGATCCAATAAAAACAGATATAGCAAAAAAGTCTATTTTACATCTACAACCAAACCCTAAAACAGACCATGAGTTAGCACTTTTGCTTACAAGATTTGCTTATATGGAAGATATGGAAGATGAAGAGTTTATTGAAAACTCTCAAGGGGCAGATTGGTTTTTTGATTTGGCAAAATCAAGACCTGTAGTTTCATATGAACAAACTACTGGGGTTTCATTAAATGATGTGACGAAGTTTTATGAAATCATCAAAGATAAAAAAATCTCTATGGTTTTAGGTTTAGGGGTACAAAAATATTACGAGGGTGCACAAATAATTAGAGCTATTGACTCTTATGCAGCTTATATTGGCTTACACAATAAGGACTATGGTGGAGTTTGGTATCTTGGAGATTCAATGTATGGGTATGAGAAAAAGATAAAATCTGATACTAAAAATAAAGTTGCTATTCCTGAAGTTGATTTTTCAAAATATGAGTTAGTTTTTATTCAAGGTGCAAACCCTGTAGTGATGGCTCCAAATACAAAAAGAGTAATAGAAGGTTTGAAAAACCCTTTTGTTATCTATTTTGGTACAACTTTAAATGATACTTGTGAGTATGCAAATTTAATAATTCCAGCAAAGAATTTTTTAGAAAAAAAAGATATAAGAGTTTCATATGGACACCAATATAAAGCTATCACTACAATAGAAGATAAAACTATAAAAAATAGAATTAGTGAATATGAGTTAACAAACTATTTAAATGAAACCTTTGGTTTTGAACCTTTAGAAGATGAGGATTCTATTTTAGAGTATTATCTAAATACAAAAGTTGACAACGATTATAAAATTGATGATTTTGAGTTTGTAGAAGATTTAGAGGTTGAGCCACTTTATGAAGATAAGGAAGAGGAGCAGTTTTATCTAATAACTGTAAAATCAAAGAAAACATTAAATTCACAATTTGGAGAAGATAACAATATCTATCTAAACTCAAAAAGTGGTTTTAAAACTGGTGATGAGGTTTTAGTCTCTTCTGATAATGGTGAGGCAAAATTTATTGTTAGTATAAATGATGATGTAAAAACAAATTGTGCTATGGTTTACAGTTCAAATAGAAAAGCAAACTACCTAACAACACATAAAAGTGATGAAGAAGCCTTTAGTGCTATATATAATGAGGCTTTGTTGACGATTGAATTATGTTGAGATATTAAAAAACAATGAGGTGGTAAGAAAACTATCACTACTTCAACTAATTGCTTATTTTGGAGCTTGGTTTTCAAATGTGGCAATTTATACCATGTTGGTAAATTTTGGCTCATCAGCCTTTGCAATCTCTGTTGTAACTGCAATGCATCTAATCCCAGCAATAGTGATAGCTCCACTATCAGGTGCAATCATCGATAGGTTTAAAATCAAATCTTTGATGTTGACACTTTTATGCACAGAACTTATAATGACACTTCTGTTTTTAACTATAGATGATAAAAGTGAACTTTGGCTTTTGATGATTTTTATATTTATAAGAATGGGAAGTGCTTCGATGTTTTTTTCAACAGAGATGTCACTTCTTCCTAGAATAATCTCCGGAAAAACTTTACAAAAAGTAAATGAGATACACTCAATAATCTGGTCCTTTACATATGCAGCAGGGATGGCAGCAAGTGGGATTATAGTAAATGCCTTTGGGATAAAAACAGCAATAATTCTTGATGCTTTATTTTTTGTTGCAGCAATACTTTTATTTTTAAGAACAGATTTTAAAGTAGAAGTTATCCATACAAAAGAGACAATCACCTCTATGATAAAAGATGGGTTTAGATATATCAAAAACCATAAATTAGTATTACATCTTATTTTACTTCATGCCAGTGTTGGGTTAACATCTTTTGATACTCTAGTAACACTTTTAGCTAAAAATGAGTATAAATATGTGATTGCTGTTCCTTTGTCTATTGGGATTACAAATGCAGTTAGAGCAGTTGCTTTGATGGTTGGTCCTTTATTTATTACAAACTGGGTAAATAAACAAAGATTAACATATATATTTATTTTTCAAGGGCTTGCAATCATACTTTGGGGTCTGACACAGTTTAATTTCTATATCGCTTTAATTGCAGTGTTTTTAACTGGATTTACCACTACAACAATCTGGTCTTATACCTATGCTTTAATACAAGAGAATGTTGAATCAAAATATCTAGGTAGAGTTATCTCTTATAATGATATGATTTTTATGACTTCAAATGTAATAACAACATTTTTTATAGGAGTTATGGCTAGTTTAATCAGTCTAAACCTAATAACTGTTATAATCGGTATGGCTTTCTTTGCAGTTGCAATCTATTATAAAGCAATAATGAATGGAGTGTTAGTAGACCATGGAGATAAATAAAAAAGTTTTACTTCTAGCAATATATAAAAAAGAGGATGAAGAATCACTAAACGATATTGTAAAGAAGATGGATAATACAAAAGTTTTTACACAAAAAGAGGGTAAAAAATATCTAAAAGAGTTAAAAAAAGAGCAATTTATAAGTGATAACTCTTTAACTATATTAGGTATCACAAAAGCAAAAGAGATTGAATTAGAGTTTAAATTATAATAATTATATAGTAGGTATATATATGGAAAATAGTATAAAAATCTTAGGGGCATTTGGTTCTAAATCTGATGATTTAAATTCAACCTGTATTCAGCTTACCGAAAAAGTATTAATAGATGCAGGAAATATTGTTTCTTCACTTGGAGTAAATAGTGCAAAAGTGGAGCATATACTAATTTCCCATTCCCACTTAGACCATCTTTTAGATATACCTTTTTTAATTGATGTTTTTTATGAAAAAAGAAAAAAGCCTTTAATTATCTATGGGATTAAGCAGACTATTCAAGATATAAAAAAATATATATTAAATGAAAGAATATGGCCAGATTTTAGTGAGATAAATCTATTACATTCAGATGAAAAATCTATTATTTTCAAAGAGTTTGATTATGGAGATATTTTAGAGTTTGAAGGTGTTACTGTTAAGGTTATTCCTAATAATCACACCTCTTCAAGTTGTGCCTTTGTGATAACAAAAGAGGAGGATTCTTTACTTTTCTCTTCTGATACTTATATTTGTGATTCACTTTGGGATGAGATAAATAACAATAAAAAAATAAAAACCTTAATAATAGATGTATCTTTCCCCTCAAAATTAAAAACAATAGCAAAAAATAGTAAGCATTTAACCCCAGAACTTTTAAAAGAGGAGTTAAAAAAACTTAAAAGAACTGATGTAGTTGTTCATGTAAACCATTTAAAACCTTTGTATATTTCCCAAATAAAACAGGAACTTTTTGAGTTAAACATATTTTATAATAATGGAAAAGTGTTAAGAGATATGGATATCATAAATCTAAAAACCTCAAAAGTTATACCTAGTTTTGATAGTACAAAAAAACAGATAAAATATTTAAATAAAATAGGTCATGCCTTAACAACTGAAAAAAACTTTGATGTGTTGATGGATAAGATTTTAAGAGCTGCAAAAGATTTAACACAAGCAGACGCCGGAACAATCTATTTAGTTAGTGATGATGAGAAGTATTTGAAGTTTAAAGTTGTCCATACTGATTCCTTACATCTTCAAATGGGTGGGATTGGTGAAAATATAAAATGGCCTGATTTGCCACTTTATAATGAGTCAGGAGAAAAAAATATTGATAGGATCTCTGTAAAATGTGCCATAGAAAATATTTTGATAAATATTCCAGATGTATATTCAACAGAGAATTTTAACTTTGTAGGTCCTAGACTTTTTGATAAAAATACAAACTATAGAACTAAGTCTATGTTAGTTGTTCCTTTAATAAATAATGACAATGATGTAATTGGTGTCTTACAGTTAATAAACAAAAAAGATAAATTTAACAATATTGTTGAGTTTAGCCATGAAGATGAAAAGTTGCTTTTATCTATGGGCTCACAAGCAGCAGTTGCTATTTCCAATATGAAACTTGTAAAAGGTTTAGAAGATCTTTTAAACTCTTTTATGCAAACAATTGCAACAGCAATTGGTGAAAAATCTAAATATACTCAAGGGCATGTAAATAGAGTAGCTGAGATAACGGCATATATAGCCAATGCAATAAATAAAGATACTAAGGGTTTATATAAAGATATAAATTTTAATCATGAGCAGTTAAGAGAGCTTGATGTTGCTTCTTGGATGCACGATATTGGTAAGATTTCAACACCTGAATATGTTGTGGATAAAAGAACAAAACTAGAAACAATACACGATAGAATACATCTAGTAAAAGCAAAATTTGAGATATTAAAAAGAGATTTAGAGCTACAACTATATAAAGATTTATCACAGGCCACTTTAGAGAGTGAAAAAACAATACTAAAAAAACAATATGATGAACAAGTAAAACTTCTAGATGAGGATTTAGAGTTTTTAGAACACAACAATTATGGTAGTGAGTTTACAACAGATGATAAGATTGATAGGATTATAGAGATCTCTAAAAAAGAGTTATATATAAATGGTGAAAAACATAATCTTTTATCGGAAGATGAAGTGAAAAATATGACTATTAGAAAGGGTACTTTAACAAATGAGGAGAGGTTTATAATCAATGAACATGCAAGATTGAGTGTAAAGATGCTTGAGACTATGCCTTTCCCTAAAAAGTTAAGAAATGTACCAACAATAGCAGGTGGGCATCATGAAAAGATTTGTGGAGGTGGATATCCAAACAATCTAAAAGGGGATGAGATCTGTTTAGAAGCTAGAATCTTAGCTATTGCAGATATCTTTGAGGCCTTAACTGCACACGATAGACCATATAAAAAACCAAATACATTAAATCAATCCTTAACTATTTTGTATTATATGGCAAAAGATGATGAGCTTGATAGAGATTTAGTTAAGTTTTTTATTGAAGAAAAAATATATGAAGAGTATATTGATTACAATCTAATGGCAAGTCAGATGGATGAGGTAACTGTAGATGTTAGTGACCTTTAAAATTTAAAGGTCATCTAAAAAGTTTAATTTCTCAAAAACATCTTTATAATAGGGTAAACTCACCTTATCAAAACTATCTTTATCTTCATAAAGGTTTATATACCAATCAAACTCGATATTTTTGTTTTTTAAAGCTTGCATTGATAAAAGGGTATCATTTATACAACCCAACTTTGAAGGTGCAACTAAGATTGCTTTTGTTTCTAAGCTTTTTATTAAATCGATTATAAAATAATCCTTTTCAATAGGTACCATTAAGCCACCAGCTCCCTCAATAATCAAAATATCACAAAAATTTAATAGATAATCCCTTTTTTTTAATATTAAATTTATATCGATATCTAGATTTTCTTTGGCTACATAGGGTGCTGCTGGTAATTTAAATTGGTATGGTACCACATCATCTAAAGTTACATCAAAATCTTTATTTAAAGTTTTTACAAGATTTAGAAGCTTGTTTCCATCGGGTGGAAGAGGGGCGACTCCTGTCTCAATAGGTTTGAAATAACCAACTTTTAAGCCTTGCTTGGCATAATATCTTAAGAATTTTTCACTGGCATATGATTTGCCAACATCAGTATTTGTTGCTGTTATAAATATAGTTTTCATTATGTATTATACAAAAAATAAAATAAACTTTAAAATATTTTATATACAATATTTTTTACTAAGATTATTGCTTTTTTGTTATAATATATACAATAAATTTAAAAAAGGAATGATGTGGCTAACGAATTAGAGATAGAACTAGACAATAATTTAGAAGTAGTTGAGCCAAAAAGATATAAAGTGCTTTTATTAAACGATGATTATTCAACTATGGATTTTGTTATTGATGTTTTAACAAAAGTATTTCGAAAAACAATAGACCAAGCAACGCAAATTATGCTTAATATCCATAATAATGGAAAAGAAGTTTGTGGAATATATACTCATGAAATAGCCTCAACAAAAGTTGCACAAGTTAAAACCTTGGCAAGAGAAAAGGGTTTCCCTTTAAAAGCGATAATGGAAGAAGAGTAAGATGATAAGTAAAGAACTAAGAAATATTTTCGCACAAGCCGTAAATTATGCAAAGAAGAGTAGACACGAGTATTTAACTGTTGAACACATTTTTTTAATGTTAATCCATGATGAGGTTATTGAAGGTTTATTTGATGATCTTGGCTTAGATAAAAACAAATTTTTTAATGATATAAAAAAATATATTGATGAGAATACACCAGTTTATCCAGAAGAGATAAATGATGAACCTATTGAAACAATAACTTTAACTTCAACTATTGAAAATATGGTTGCACATACTCAAACTAGTGGAAAAAGAAATGCTAGTGTTGAAGATATGTTTGTAGCTATTTTAAAAAATGAAAAATCATATGCAACTTATCTTTTAAAATCAGCTGGAGTTGAAAGGGTTGATATCTTAGAGGAGATTTCACATAAAGAGAATGATGAACTTGAAGATGATTTAAGTTCACTTGATAATAACCAAAACCAAAATGAAAATAAAGTTTTAGAGAAAAACTCTACAGAGCTAGTTGCTTTAGCAAAAAAAGGTGAAATTGATCCTGTTATTGGTAGAGAAACTGAGATAGAAAGAGTTGTTCAAATCCTTAGTAGAAGAAAGAAAAACAACCCAATTTTAGTTGGTGAACCAGGTGTTGGTAAAACTGCTATTGCTGAAGGTTTAGCATTAGAAATAGCAAACAAAAGGGTTCCAGAGTTTTTAGAAACTGCAAAAGTTTTCTCAATAGATATGGGATCAATGCTTGCTGGTACTAAATATAGAGGTGATTTTGAGAAGAAACTAAAAGGGCTTTTAAAAGAGGTTAGTAAAATACCAAACTCTATTTTATTTATTGATGAGATTCACACAATAGTTGGTGCAGGAAGTGTAAGTGGAAGTGCAATGGATGCCTCTAATATACTTAAACCATTACTTGCAAATGGAAAACTAAGATGTATTGGGGCTACAACTTTTAGTGAATATAGAAATGATTTTTCTAAAGATAAAGCCTTAAGTAGAAGGTTTGCTAAAGTTGATGTTGATGAACCATCAATTGAAGATACAATCACTATCTTAGAGGGATTAAAATCAAAATATGAAGAGTTTCATGGGGTTGTTTATAATAAAAGTGCAATTGAAACAGCTGTTGAACTAAGTAAAAAATATATAACAGATAGATTTTTACCTGATAGTGCAATTGATGTTATTGATGAGGTTGGTGCCCATAAAAAGATAGAGTATGTTTCTTTAAATAAGAAAAATATTAAAATCTTACAAAAAGATGTTGAAGATACAGTTGCAAAAATGGCACATATCCCATCTAAATCAACAACAAAATCAGATATCTCACTTCTTAAAAACCTTGAAAAAAATATGCAAAAAAGAGTATTTGGTCAAGATGATGCAATTGTTACAATTGTTCAATCAATCAAAAGAAACAAAGCTGGACTTAATTTAGATAAAAAACCAATTGGAAGTTTCCTTTTTACAGGTCCTACTGGAGTTGGTAAAACAGAGGTAGCAAAAGAGTTGTCTTCTCAACTTGGTATCCATTTTGAAAGATTTGATATGAGTGAATATATGGAGTCTCATACAATCTCTAGACTTATTGGTGCACCTGCTGGATATGTAGGTTTTGAAAATGGTGGACTGTTAACAGAAGCGATTAGAAAACATCCACATTGTGTACTTTTATTAGATGAGATTGAAAAGGCACATCCAGATTTAATGTCTGTTTTATTACAAGTTATGGACAATGCAGAATTAACTGATAATAGTGGAAATAAAGCTGATTTCCAAAATGTTGTATTGATTATGACTTCAAATTTAGGTGCAACTGAAGCAAATGTTATGGGATTCACTAAAGATGAGTCTTTAAATGAGAATAAGGCAATAAATAAATTCTTTGCACCTGAGTTTAGAAATAGACTTGATGCAACAGTTAGCTTTAAAGCCTTAACTCAAGATATAGTTGCAAAAGTTGCAGGTAAGTTTGTTGATGATTTAGAAAAACAACTTGAGAGCAAAAAAATCTCTATATCTATCACCCCAAGAGCTAAAAGGCAATTGGCAGTTCTTGGATATGATAAAGCAATGGGTGCAAGACCACTTACAAGAGTTATATCTGATAAAATCAAAAATGTACTTACAGATGAGATTTTATTTGGTAAACTTAAAAAAGGTGGTAATGTTAAAATAGATTTTGTGAAAGAAGAGTTTACCTTTTCTTATAAACCATTAGAACACAAATAATTCACAGATTTACAATAAGTTTTTTATATCTTCTTAAGTAAAAGGAAGTAAAATTTTGAATTATTTAAATAAGGATGTTTGATGAAAAAAGTTTTATTAAGTTCTGTAGTTGCTGTATTGTTATTAACTGGATGTGGAAGCGAAGAGAAAAAAGAGCCAGTTACTCAAAAAGTTGAAGAGGTTAAGAAAACTGAGCCTGTAGTTGAAAAAACACCTGAAGAGAACTTTGTAGATCAAGTAAAAGAATCAACAAGTCAAGTAGCTACAAAAGTTGCAGAGGAATCAAAAAAAGTTTATGATGCAACAAGCGAAGCTGCAAAAAGTGTATCAGAAAAGGTATCTCAAACAACAAAAGAGGTTACAAGTGAGATTGCTGAAAGTGCAGCTCAAACAAAAGATAATATTGAAAAAAGTATTAATGAGATAGTTGCTACTAAAAAAGAAGAGGTAACAGCAACTGAAATCAATGCAAAATCTTTATATCTTAAGTGTGCAGGTTGTCATGGACAAGAGGCACAATTAGCAGCTTTAGGTAAATCAAAAATTATAAAAGATATGACTAAAGAGGAGATTGTATCTGCTTTAAAAGGTTATAAAGATGGAACATATGGTGGAGTTATGAAAGGTGTGATGAAAAGTCAAGTTGCTAACCTTTCAGAAGAAGAGATTGATGCATTAGGTGAATATATCGCGGCATTTTAAAAATTGAATATTTTTCCACTCGATAAATACTCTTATACTTTCCCAAATCCCTTATATGCAAGTAACGAAGGTTTGCTTGCATATGGAGGCGATTTATCCCCTACAAGATTACTTACAGCTTATACAAAAGGGATTTTCCCTTGGTACAATCAAGATGACCCTATACTTTGGTGGAGTCCAAATCCAAGATTTATTTTAGAGTTTGATGAGTTTAAAGTTTCAAAATCTTTAAGAAAAACTATTAATAAAAATATATTTGAAGTAAGGTTTGATACAAACTTTAGAAAAGTGATGGAGGAGTGTTCTAAAATCCCTAGACAAGGACAAAAGGGAACTTGGATTTTACCAGAGGTTATTGATGCCTATTGTGTTTTATTTGAGATGGGATTTGCCCACTCCTTTGAAAGCTATTATGAGGGTGAATTAGTTGGCGGTGGTTATGGTATAAGTATTGGGGATATCTTTTGTGGAGAATCGATGTTTGCAAAAAAAACAGATGCCTCAAAGGTTGCTTTATACCATCTAGTTCAAAGACTCAAAAAAAATGACTACAGACTAATAGATTGTCAAATTCCCACCCCACATCTAAGAAGCTTAGGTGCAAAAGAGCTTGATAGAGAATCTTTTTTAGACCTAGTTTATAAATCTACACATAACCCAAAAGAGTTTTAAAATTTATAATAAAAAGTAAAAGAAGAAAAATAAGTAAATATTATAAGTAACTCTAAAGAAAATAGTTGTAAAATTCTAAAAAAATTAGGAAATATTATGATAAAAAAGATTGATATTGAGAGTGAAGAGTTTCAAACCCAATTGGAACTTACTAAAAAGTTTACTGATGAAGTTTGTGAAAAACACGGTTTTGTTTATAATCCAGAGGCTGATGTTAACGAATCAATTCAAAGTGGACTTACAAGAAATAAACTAATTTATGATAGAAGATATTGTCCTTGTTTTATGGTTATAGGACAAACTCAAGAGGAAAAAGATAAATCAGATAATAGATTATGTCCCTGTACACCTGCATTAGAAAAAGAGATACCATCTCAAGGTCATTGCCATTGTGGTATCTTTTGTACTCCTGAATATGCAAAAGAGATAGAGAGCCAACAAGAAGCACAACAAGCTGCCCATGAACATACAAGAGGATTAAGTAAACAAGAGTGTGAAACACTTTTACAAAAAGATAACTTAGATAGTTCAGAGCTTGAGTCTTTATTAGAAGCTAGAGAGAACAAAACAATTGAGTTTAATCTAGTTGATGTAAGAGAGTGGATGGAGTGGGTTAGTGCAAGGATAAAAGGAACAGACTTCTTAGTTCCTACAACTTCATTTTATAACTCATTATCTCAAATTGAAGATAAAAAAGATATCCCCTTAGTTGTTTATTGTCATATTGGAAGTAGAAGTGCATATTGTCAAAGAATGTTAAGAGATATGGGATATAAAACTGTATCAAATCTACATTATGGGATTGCCTCTTATCAAGGTGAATTGATCTCAGGGGAATAGAAAAATGTAACTGTATTGTAAATATCTTTCAATACAATTATTTTGTTCTTACCTTATATAGCAAAAATGATATCCCTTTTTGGGATATCATCTTACTTACTTATATCCTCATTTATTTTTAGAGTATAAATATCATCACTAAACTTTTTAAGTAGTTGTAGTAGTGAAATAAAGAATGTAACCATAGCTGGTCCTATAATCATACCCCAAAACCCAAAAGTTGAAAGTCCTGCAACTATTGAGAAGAAAATCAATAGTTCATTTACAGCAGTTGGTGTTTTAACAACTTTTTTATTTATATATTTTATTATAACTGGTTTAATAAAAGTATCTGCAATAATTGAGATAACTAATATTGAATAAATAGCAATTGCAATTGCATTTCCAATACTCCCTGCAAAGATTTCATAAATAACAACAGGAAGCCACATAATTAGTCCACCAACAACAGGAACTAAAGAAGCAAAGCCATATAAAACCCCTAATAAAATCCCATCATAACCAAAGAAACTTACAAATATCCCAAATAAAAACCCTTCTAAAACAGCAGTTGCTAAAATAGAGTATAAAACAACACTCATAACATTTGATGATTCATAAAATAGGGCATTTGAGTCTTCACTTTTTAGAGGTAGTGCTTCTTTAAAGTAGTGTGATAAACTTGTACTATAAAAATTGAAAAAGAAATAAAAAATCAAAATCATCACCATATCGATGATAAATTTAGCAGAGTTTTTACCTAAAAAAGCACCAATAGAGAGTAGGTTTTGTATAAACTCTTTGATATCAATTTTTTCTAAAAGGTTATTTAACTGATCTTTTATATAAACAAAATCATCTGGGATATTCTCAACCCAATCTTTTGTGGTGTTAAAGATATTTAATAGTGCAGCTTGGTCTATTTTGTTTATTAAACTTGCAAAAGAAACTATACAATATAAAACAGGGATAAAAAATATTGCAGTTAGAAGTATAGTCATGAAAAGTGAAGTTATAAAATGGTTTGGAATATTTCTTTTCATATATAGATTTAGTGAATTTGTTGCCACAGCTAAAAGAAGTGCTACAATCATAGGTTTTAAGAAAGGACTAAAAAGTTCAATCATAAAAAAGAGTGTAACAATAGCTAAGGCAATCAAAAAGTACTGAGGTTTCAAAATAAACTTCCTTTATCCTCAAGTTTTTCACTTCCAGGATAACTTAATCTAAAAAGTTCATAGGTTTTAACACTAGCAACTCTTCCCCTTGCAGTTCTTTCAATATATCCATTTGCCAATAGATATGGCTCAATTGCATCTTCAATTGTTCCCTCATCTTCACTAAGTGCAGCAGCCATGGTTGATAAGCCCATAGGTTTACCCTTATTTGAAACAAGCAGTTCAAGTAGATTGATATCCATCTCATCAAAGCCACTATCATTTACCCCAAGCTCATCTAAGGCATATTTACATCTTTGCAGATGGATTTTATTTTCATTTTCAACCTCTGAAAAGTCTCTTACTCTTCTTAAAAGTCTTAATGCAACCCTTGGAGTTCCTCTACTTCTTTTTGATATCTCTAAAGCAGCATCATCTTCACAAGTTTTATCAAGTTTTATAGAGGCTTTTTGGATAATCTTTGCTAACTCTTCATGGGTATAAAATTGCATTCTAAAATGCATCCCAAATCTTTCCCTTAGGGGATTACTTAGCATACCAGCTCTTGTTGTTGCACCTATTAATGTAAATCTTGGTAGATCAATCTTTACAGTTTGTGCAGCTGGACCACTACCAATAATAATATCTAATCTATAATCCTCCATAGCAGGATATAAAATCTCTTCAACAGCAGGTGATAACCTATGAATCTCATCAATAAATAAGATATCCCCCTCTTCAAGGTTGGTTAAAATAGCAGCTAAGTCACCACTTTTTTCTATCATAGGACCAGCAGTTACTTTAATATTTGAGTTCATCTCACTAGAGATTAGATAAGAAAGTGTTGTTTTACCAAGTCCTGGAGGTCCATAAAAAAGTATATGATCAAGTGCTTCAGCTCTTTTTTTTGAAGCCTCAATAAAAACTCTTAGATTCTTTTTAATCTTCTCTTGACCTATATAATCATCCCATGATGAAGGTCTTAAGTTTACTTCAGCACTATTGTCTTCAAAAGAGACTTGTTCTACTTCTACAACTCTTTCCATTATAAAAGCTCCCCTTTTAAATGAAAAATAAAAAATGAAAAATGAAAAATTTTATTCATATTAGTACTCTTCTTTTGGGCTTGGGAAAGAACTATTTTGCACATCAGTTCTGTATTGGTTTACTGCATCTTTTACTAAAGAGGCACCATCTAAATAGTGTCTTACAAATTTTGGTTTAAACTCCTCAAAGAAACCTAACATATCTGACCAAACTAAAACTTGCCCATCTGTTTCTTTACCTGCTCCAATCCCAATAGTTGGGATATTTATAGCTTGAGTTATCTGTTTTGCAGCATCACTCATAACGCCTTCAACTACAATACAAAAGGCACCAGCTTCCTCTAAAGCTTTTGCATCACGGATAAGTTGTTGTGTATCCTCATCTGTCTTCCCTCTTACTTTGTAGCCACCTTCACTTCTAACATATTGTGGCATTAAACCAATATGTCCCATAACTGCTATTGAGTTTGAGGTTAGATGTTTTACAATATCAGCTCTATCCTCTCCACCCTCTATTTTTATAGCTGCTGCATTTGTATCTCTGTAAACCTTTACAGCATTTGTCAATGCTTCATCTTTGTTTATATAAGTTCCAAAAGGCATATCAAGAACAACAAAGGCATCTTTTGCCCCATTGCAAACTGCATTTGTATGGTAAATCATTTGCTCTAAAGTAGCACTTAGTGTATCGGGTTTTCCTGCAAAACTCATATTTAAACTATCACCTACAAGAATAATATCTGCAATCTCTTCAAACAGTTTTGCAAAAAGTGCATCATAGGCAGTTATCATTGTAATTTTTTTATTATTTTTAGCTTTTTTTATTTTAGTAATATTTGTTTTTTCAAAGTCATTTCTTATAATACTCAAATAAAATCCTTTTCATATTAATGCAATATTGTATCTAAAATTTTCTTTCGATTAAAAGGGAATAGAAAATGTACATAAAATATGTAACATATTTGAAAAAAAAGTGTAATTTTTAATAAAAAAAAGTCTTAGTAAAACTTAGTTTTGTTAAAATACACAAAAGACACCTTTAAAAGTTTATACATGAATAAAAATACAAAAATACAAAGGCACTTAGCCGAACAATCAATTCTTTTTGCAAGTATTACAAAGTGGATTCTACTCTCTTCTTTAATTGGAGCTTTAGTTGGTACTGTGGTATCTATGTTTTTAAAACTTTTAGAGTATTGCGAAAATTCAAGAAGCTTATTACCTTTTGATTATTATTACACTTTACCTTTTGCCTTAGCGATTACTGTTATTATTGTTAAAAAATTTGCCCCAAGTGCACAAGGGCATGGAACAGAAAAGGTTATTGAAGCGATTCATAAAAACTCAGGAAAAATTGATATAAAAGTTGTTCCTGTAAAACTTTTGGCAACTGTGATAACTATTTTCTCTGGTGGTTCAGTTGGTAAAGAGGGACCAGGAGCTCAAATTGGAGCCTCTTTAGCCTCTTTTGTTGCTATGAAAGTTGGCTTTACAGCAAAAGATAGAAAAAAGATAGTTATTTGTGGTATTAGTGCAGGTTTTGCTGCTGTTTTTGGTACCCCTTTAGCTGGAGCTATTTTTGGTGTTGAGATTTTGATTGTTGGTGCCTTGATGTATGATATTTTATTGCCATCAATTGTTGCAGGGTTTTCTTCATTTTTTGTTGCAAAGATGTTTGGTATTGATTACTCTTATTTTTATATCGCTTTTTATTCCGATTTGGATTTTAATTATGTACTTTTATCAAAAGTTATAATTGGGGGGATCTTTTTTGGACTAGTTGCAGATTTTATAATCACAACACTAAAAGCAACCCATGACTATATCTCATCTATAAAACTAAATTATATTTTAAAAGCTTTTCTAGGGGGAGTTTTTATTGTTATTTTAACAATGATTGTTGGAGAAGATTATCTTGGATTAGGGTTTGGAACTTTAAAAGAAGCCTTATCTCCTGATGAATTATTGCATGAGAATATACCCTGGTATACCTTTATAATGAAAACTATTTATACCTCTTTAACACTAGGCTTTGGTGGTAGTGGAGGGGTTATTACTCCTGTATTTTATGTAGGTGCAACTAGTGGAAACTTTTTTGGTGGTTTAGTTGATGGATATATACCATTATTTGCTGCCTTAGGTTTTGTTTCTGTTTTAGCAGGTGCAACAAGTGCTCCAATTGCTGCAATGATTATGGCAGTTGAACTTTTTGGTATGAATGTTGCTCACTATGCTGCTATCTCTATTATTATTGCCTTTTTGATGACTGGGCATAGAAGTGTGTTCCCATCACAAGTATTACATATGAAAAAATCTGAAGCTATCAATGTAAAACTAGGGGATGAGATATTAAACACTGAAACCACATATACTACGAGGTTTTTCTTAAATATACAAAGACTTTTTAAAAAGTTTTTTTTAACAAAAAATAAAGATGATAATCTAAAAGATGACAATCAATAAAGTAAAAGTCGTTTTTAGATAAAATTTAATAAATTTGAATATTTAGGATTTTATTTTGAAAAAACTTGTAGGATATATTACCTCTTCAATTCCTGATAATAACTTTACAGTTGATTTAGCATTGAGTATGAAAGATGCAGGAGTTGATACTTTAGAATTGGGAGTTCCCTTTTCAGATCCTGTAGCAGATGGTCCAGTTATAGAAAAAGCAAATCAGATTGCTTTAGGTGCGGGATTTAAATTAAAAGATTTATTTGAAGTAAGTTCAAAAATTGCACCACAAATGGATATGTTATGGATGGGGTATATGAACCCTTTTTACCACTTTGGATTAGAAAACTTTTTAAAAAAAGCGGATGAGTATGGTGTAAATGGTATGATCATCCCAGATTTACCTTTTGAAGAGTCTTTGTTAGTATCATCACTTTTTGAAAAATACAATAAAGCAAATATCTCTTTTGTTGCCCCAACTCATAATGAAGAAAGAATAAAAAAAGTGGTTTCTACTTCACAAAAATTTATATATATGGTAGCATATGCAGGTATCACTGGAAGTGGTAAAAGTGAAGATTTAAGTGTAATAATTGACACAGTTAAAAAATATACTAAAACACCCCTTTATATAGGTTTTGGTGTTGATGAAAATAGTTGTAAAGAGAAAGCAAAAGGTGTTGATGGAGTGATTGTTGGAAGTGCTTTTGTAAAACACTTGATTGATGACTCTTTATCAAACAATGAAAAGATTAAAAAAATCACCTCTATTGCAAAAGAGATAAAAGAGAAAATAAACGAGTAATTATGCATATTTTAGAAAGAGATGTTGAGTTTTTAGAAGAGAACAGAGAGTGTTCATATTTTGATAACGAGATATCAGATATAAGGTATAGATATATCAATAAATGTACAAAAGATGATTATCAAAATATGTTAGAACATGGGTGGCGTAGATTTGGTAAAATGCACTTTGTACCTGAATGTAAGAATTGTACTAAGTGTATCTCTATGAGGATAGATGTTGCAAACTATAAGTTCTCACGTTCAGAAAAAAGGGTATTCAAAAAAAACATGGATACCAAACTTTATATCCAGCCACCATCTCTTACTATTGATCATTTAAGACTTTATGATAAATACCATTATCAGATGAATAAAAAGAAAAATTGGGTTTATTCTCCAATAGAACCAGCTGAATATGATCGTTCTTATGTTCAAGGAAAAGATGACTTTACAAAAGAGTTTTTATATGTAAGAGACAATAAATTAATAGGTGTAGCCTTAGTTGATATTTTATCAAAATCAATCTCTTCAATATATTGTTTTTATGATCACGATTATGAGCATTTATCAATAGGGAAGTTTTCAATTTTGGCACAAATAAAGATTGCAAAAGAGTTAAATATCCCATATATTTACCTTGGGTATTGGATTAAAGATCATTTCTCTATGGGATATAAAGAGGCTTATACCCCTTTTGAGGTTTTGAAAAACAGAGCTTCTTTGGAAGAAGAGACAATTTGGGAAAAGTACAAAAAGTAAATATATATAGTACAATGTCAAAAAAGTTTATTTAAGCGAGTAAAAGATGATTAGAGTAGTTTTAATATTTTTATTTATTGTAACATCTAGTGTTTTTGCAGAGGTTATAGATACAAATAAAAAAAGTGTAGATTGTTTAATATTGCAAGATGAAGACTCTATTGTTTGTAAATATATGCACGATAGATTAGAAGAGGATAAACAGATTCTTGTAAAGTGGATCTCTCCTGATGGGGAAATATCAAGGGAAAGAACTTTGGTTATCCCTGCTGGACATGGATCAATCTATGATTTTAGATATATTCAAGGTAGGCAAAAAGGTAGTTGGACATTTATTGTAAAAGATGAAGAGGAAGAGTATTCAACAACTTTTGAACTACATTAAGTAGTTAAAAGTGTTGCCAGATTATATGTGATAAAAGAGAGTATCCAAGCTACAGTAGTTGTAAACATAAATAGATATGCTAAATATCTCCAACCACCAGCTTCCCTTGTAAAAACCATTGATGCTGCTAAACAAGGAAGATAAATCATAATAAAAACCACAAAAGCAATAGCTGAGGTAAATGGAATATTGTTTTTAATCTTGTCAATTAAACTTTCACTATTTTCATCTAATTGATCCCCTAATCCATATAAAATCCCTAAAGTAGAAACTACAATCTCTTTAGCTGCCAATCCTGTTTCAAGTGCAACTGTCATTTTCCAGTCAAACCCTAAAGGTGCAAATAAAGGTTCAGAAAACTTACCAACTTTCCCTAAATAAGAGTTTTCAAGGTTATATTGAATAAGTTGGTTTTCTAGTTCAATTTTCTCTTCTATTGTGATAGCTTGTTCAATCTTTTGATTGATTTTTTGCTCATATTCTAAGTTTTTTGGATAGTTTGAAGCAAACCAAATAAGCAAAGAAGCACCTAAAATATAAGTACCTGCTTTTTTAAGATACATATAGGCTTGGTTTGAAACAGTATGCCAAATTAGTTTTAGTGAGGGCATTCTATATTTTGGCATCTCCATAACAAATGGCTCATCATCACTTTTAAATACAGTAAGTTTTAATGTTTTTGCAGCCAATAAACCTAAAATTGCCCCTGCAATGTAGATAAGAAATAGGGCATTTCCTGCATTTTCTTTTGAAAAAAAGGCTCCAATGAAAAGTACATATATAGGAAGTCTAGCTCCACAACTCATAAATCCAATGATAAATAAAGTAAGTAATCTATCTTTGTCATTTTTAAGTGTTCTTGCTGCCATATATGCAGGAACAGAACAACCAAAACCAGTTACTAATGGGATAAATGATTTTCCATGAAGTCCAAATTTATGGAAAAAACCATCAAGTAAAAATGCAACTCTACTCATATAACCAGTGGTTTCAAGAAGTGCTATTCCTAAAAACAAAATCACAATATTTGGTAAAAATAAAATAACTGCACCAACCCCTGCAATAGCTCCATCTGCAATGATTGAAGAGAGTTCATTATTACCTAAAAGCTGTTTTGTATTATCTATAAGATTTGCAAAAAATGTATCAATTATATCCATTGGGATGTTTCCCAATTCAAAGGTCATTTGAAATAAAGACCACATTAAAAACAAAAATATTGGAAGTCCAAGGAATTTATTTATTAAAATTGAATCAATCTTATCTGTTAAAGATTTCTCCTCTTCAATTTTATTATTAACTGTTACAGTTTCAGTAACAGCTCCCCTTGCAAATGAGAACTTTTCATCTTCGAAAATATCTTCAAGGTTTTTTGTATTGTAATGCAAGTAGATATGTTCAAAGGAGTTATTTAGCAAAGGTTGAAGTTCTATCCAAACTGGATCATCATGGAGCTCTAAATAGAGTTTTTTATCATTTTGTAGAAGTTTAATAGCCAATTCTCTATAGTGGATATCACTTTCATATCTTTTATCTAATAAAAAACTTTTTATGTTTGCAATCTCCTCTTCTATAACATCAGAGAAATACATTTTAGATTCAAATTTAGGAGATTCAAATTTTCTTACAAGGGTTTCTATTAACTCTTCAATCCCTAATTTGTTCTTTGCAGAGGTTTTTACACAAGGTTTACCAATTATTTTACTTAATTGTTTTTCATCTACAACAATCCCCTCTTTATTTGCTTCATCTGTCATATTTAAAGCTATTACCATTTTTTTATCAAGAACTAATAGTTCACTTGTAAGATAAAGGTTTCTTTCTAAATTGGTTGAGTCTAAAACATTAAGAATAATATCATACTCTGCTTCTTCAAGATAACTTTTTGTAACCTTTTCTTCTATTGTATATTCATTTAAAGCATAAGAACCAGGTAGGTCAGTAATTTGGAAAAGGTAGTTTTTATATTCGAACTCTATTTGAGTTTTTTCAACTGTTACACCGGAGAAATTTCCAACTTTTAGTTTTGAGTTGGATATTGAGTTAATAAGCATCGATTTACCAACATTAGGTTGACCAACCAATGCTATTTTTATAGTTTTTTTATCACTTATATTTTGCATTCAGTTTTTTCCACCTCAATGGCTTGAGCTTCTACTATCCTTAATGCAATCTTAGTTGTATTGACTTTTATCTCTATAGTATTTTTTGAAAGAGTTTGTTCTAAAACATAAACAGTAGCACCTTTAACTATCCCAAAGGAGTTAAATCTAGCTTTTAATACAGAGTCAGAAAATATATTTATTATCTTTCCACACTCACTTTTTTCTAAATCACTTAATAACACACAGTCCCTCATTTTAAAAAATATTCAAAATTATAAATAAATATTATATCTAATATACTATAAATATATAATAATAGTTACACTTCCTGTAATATAGTACACATTTTGAGTTTTAATAATCACTTTTAACTATTTTTGATTTAATTTTTGCAATAATTATTCCAATAGAAATATTTAAGGTTAGTTAATGGTTAAAAGTGATGATATTATTGATGAGTTAAAGAGAATTGTTAAACAAAAGGGTTTAAAGTACACAGAACAAAGAGAGATTGTTCTAAACACTTTACTTCATGCAGATGGACATTTAACAGCTGAAGAGGTTTATAACCTAGTTAAAGCAAAAAGACCAGATTCTAATATTGGTATAGCTACAGTTTATAGAGCATTGAGTTTTCTTGAAGAGGTAAACTTAATCACATCTATCAATTTTGGTGTTGATGGAAAAAAATTTGAAAGTAATCAAAAAGATCATCATGACCATTTGATTTGCACTTCTTGTGGTAAAATTGTTGAATTTATTGATAATGAGATAGAAAAAAGACAAGATAAAATTGCAAAGAAAAACAAATTTAAAGTAACAAGTCATTCTATGCAATTGTATGGAGTATGTACCGCTTGTCAAGAGAGTTAATTAAAACTCTTTTTTAAATCTTCCACCCAAGCTTTAACTTTTGGTGTGGCAGTTTTTTCTTGGTTTTGTAAATCTATAGCTAAACCAACAAATTTTTCTTCAACTATTGCATGGGATGAGTTGAAACTATATCCATGTGCTGAAGTAAAACCAATAATCTCCGCATTTGCTTTTTTTAATTGGTTAAATAAAGTACCCATACCATCTACAAAATTGTCAGGATATCTTTTTTGATCTCCTAGACCAAAAATAGCTACTTTTTTACCACTAAAATCTATTTTACAAAATGTATCCCAGATTTTTTGCCACTCTAATTGAAGTTGACCATCTGTATACGTTGACACCCCTAGGATTATATTGGAGTAATCACTTATATAATCACTACCTGTTACACCTATATCAAACTCTTTGATATCATTAAGTTGTTTTGATATCATATCTGCAACTCTTTTTGTGTCACCAGAGCCGCTAGAATAAAATATTGCAATATTTTTCATCTTTAAACTCCTAAAATTATTTTATCTTAATTATATCAGAAATTATGTATCATTGTGATATTATTTTAAAATTAATTTTATAAATTAATTATTTAATTCTAGGTTTAGGTAAGAATTTTGAAAAGTTTCCTGTTAATATTTGTTTTTAGTTTAAATTTTATATCTGCTTCCAATATAACACCAATACCAACAACAATAGAGTTTAATAAGCAAAAAGCATTATTGGGAAAACAACTTTTCTTTGATACAAGATTATCAAAAGATAATACAATCTCATGCGCTTCATGCCACGACTTACAAAAAGGTGGTGTTGATAACTTACCTTTTTCAGTGGGTGTATCTGGAAAATTAGGGACAATAAATGCTCCAACTGTTTTTAATTCTGTATTTAATTTTAGACAATTTTGGGATGGTAGAGCAAAAGATTTAAAAGAGCAAGCAGCTGGTCCTATAGAAAACCCAATAGAGATGGCCCATAAATTTGATAGTTTAATTAAAAATTTGAAACAAGATACTACATACAATAAAGAGTTTTTTGATATATATACAGATGGAATTACTAAAGACAATATTGTAGATGCTATTGCAGAGTTTGAAAAAACACTTATCACTCCAAACTCAAGGTTTGATTTATATCTAAAAGGTGATAAAGATGCAATCACAGAGTATGAAAAACAAGGTTATGAGATTTTTAAACAAAAGGGGTGTATTAGTTGCCACAATGGAAGAAATATAGGTGGTAACTCATATAACCGTTTTGGGGTTATAATCAATGTTGAAAGTGAAAGTTTAGGAAGATATGAGGTTACAAAAAATGAAGAAGACAAATACTATTTTAAAGTTCCCTCTTTACGAAATATAGAATTAACTGCTCCATATTTTCATGATGGAAGAGTTTACAGTTTGAAAAAAGCTGTTTCAATAATGTCTATGGTTCAATTAGGTAGACCAATTACAGAAGAAGAGATTAACAAAATTGTCGCTTTTTTGAAAACCTTAAATGGTAAATTAACACTTATTGAGTAGATTAACATATGCAAAAAACAAAAAATATATTTAATATTCAGATTATTGTATTCACTTTTTTGATTACAATTTTATTCCTTTATTTATATAAAATAGAGATGAATATTAGACATTTCAATGACTATAAACAAAATATAACCTCTTTGAAAATCATAAATCTACAATTTGATCTTTTTTTAAATAAAGATGAAAAAAATCTAAATTTTGATGAGATAGTAAAAAAAACTAATAGTTTTGAGAATATTATTACCTATTTAGAAAATAGTAAAATCAAAAAAGATTTTGGTTCAAATATTATCGAAAAACTAAATGATGTGGAGCTTACTTTTTATAAGAAGTTAGAGATTATTGAGAGATTTAAATCGATTCAAGCAACAAATCTAAACTCTGTGCATTTTGTTTATGATATAAATCAGTTTTATGAAAAAAGTGATGGGGTAAACTCTCATCTAAAGGTTTATATAAATCGTATTCAGTTTTTATTGATGCAATACTTTTTAAATCTAAACTACAATAAAAAAGAGATTTTTAAAAATCTAGAGTTGATAAAAAAAGAGAATAAAAACCCTGATGATAGGAGAATTGAGTTATTAAACAGCCATATTAGCAATATCTTATCAAATGTTGATTTGATAAATGAGTTTGTTGAAAACTCTTTATTACTTAGATTGGATAAAAAAATAGTTAGTTTAGAGGAGCATCTTGAATCTTTATATAAAGAGAAACTTCTTTATCAACAAATAATTGCAACTATCTTTTTCTTAACTATTATTTGTATCTTAACAATAGTTTATTTTCAACACAAAAGAACATTGAAAATTAAAAGTGAATTATCTGCTTTTAAATATGCAGTTGAAAATAGTGATAACTCTATAGTTTTAACAGACCCAGATAAAAGAATAATGTATGTAAATGATATCTTTGAGAAAAACACAGGATATCTAAAAGATGAATTACTAGGTGAGAAACCAAAAGTGTTACGTTCAGGTTTAACAGCAAAAGAGACCTATGATGAGTTAGATCAAAAATTAGAAGCTGGTAAGAAATGGGAAGGTGAGTTTATCAATAGAAGAAAAGATGGGACACTATTTTACGAAAAAGCATCAATTGTACCTATCCTTTTAGAGGGTAAAGTTGTAAACTATTTAGCAATTAAACTTGATGTAACAAAATATATCCAACAAAATGAGAAACTAAAACTTTCATCAATTGTATTTAATAATATCCAAGAGGGTGTCTTAATTTGTGATAAAGATAAAAATATCTTAGCGGTAAATAAAGCTTTTGAGAAAATAAGTGGATATAGACAAAGTGAACTTATAGATAAAAAACCTAATATTTTCAAATCTGGCAATCATGATATTTTCTTTTATAAACAGATGTGGCAAGAGATTAATAAAAGAGGTTTCTGGAAAGGTAAAATCTACGATAAACGAAAAGATGGAAAAGTTATACCTATTTGGCTAAATATCACTCAAGTAAGGGATAAAAAAGGGGAAGTTTCAAAATATATAGCAGTGCATACAAACCTAGAAGAGATTATAAAAAATCAAGAAAAGGCAGACTTCTTAGCATATCATGATAGTTTAACCTCTTTACCAAATAGAGTTAAACTTGAAGAGGATTTAAACTATACACTAAATTTTGTAAAAAGAAATGATTTAAATCTATTCTTACTTTTTATCGACTTGGATAGATTTAAAATCATAAATGATACCTTAGGTCACGATATTGGTGATGAGTTACTAAAGATTGTTTCAAAAAGGATAAAAAATATTTTAAGGGAAACAGATATAGTTGCTAGAATGGGTGGAGATGAGTTTATTGTTGTTTTAGACTCTGCAAGAAATAAAAAATCAGCAGGATATGTATGTGAATCGATTTTATCTATTATAAAAGAGCCAATTGTAATAGGTAAACACTCTTTAAATATTAGTGCAAGTATTGGTATTGCTATGTATCCAAATGATGGTGAAGATATAACAAGTTTAGTTAAAAATGCAGATACTGCTATGTATCATGCAAAAAAACTAGGGAAAAACACCTATCATTACTATGATGAAGAGTTATCAATAATAGTACATAGACAATTACAAATTGAGCAAGCACTAAAAGAAGCGATTGAAAAAGAGCAGATGTATTTAAATTATCAACCCCAATATCTACTTGATACTAAAGAGATAGTAGCCTTTGAAGCTTTAATTAGATGGAACCATCCAGAGTTTGGATTTATAAGTCCAGATAAATTTATACCAATAGCTGAAGATACTGGAAATATCATAGAGATTGGAAGGTTTGTTTTTGAACAAGCTTGTAAAGATTTTGCAAAATTCAAACAGATAAATAAAAGTTTAAAATATATAGCAATAAATATCTCAAGTATCCAGTTTAAACATAAAAGATTTATAGATGAGATAACTTCAATAGCAAATAAATATAATCTTAAACCTACAGAGATAGAACTTGAGGTTACAGAGAGATATCTAATGGACTTCTCAAAGGATAATTTAGAGATTATAAACAAAATAAGAGAGTTAGGGTTTAGATTCTCAATAGATGATTTTGGTACAGGTTATTCCTCTATGAGTTATCTAACAAAACTACCAATAGATGTAATAAAAGTTGATAAGTCGTTTATTGATGGTATCCCAAAAGATAATAACAATGTTCAAATCTCTAAAGCAATTATAGCCTTATCAAAAAGTTTAGGTTTTAGTGTAACTGCTGAAGGTATTGAAGATATTGAGCAAGAGGAGTATCTAAAATCTCAAAATTGTAATTTAGGTCAAGGGTACTTCTTCTCTAGACCAGTAGATGTGGAAAGTGCAATTAATTTATTAAAAAAAGGGTAATTACCCTTTTTTATTTGGGATATATTTAAAAAATAGATATAAAACCCCAAGCATTACTACAACTATTAAAATAGAGCTAAAACTTAACTCCACCTCAGGACCAGCACCCCTTTGATAATCTTTTGGTACAAAAAGAAACATTGTAGAAAGTAACATAAAAGATGCTGTGATAACTGCAATAAGATGGCTAAAAACCATATGGAATTTATCTTTATAAAAATCTTTTACCATTTTCCATGTTAAAAAAGATGCGGTAAATACTATGATTAGTACAATTATTTGCTCATATGATGATTCCATTGTTATCCTTAAAAATATAATAGTTCATATTCTATGTATAATTTACTTAAAATAGCTTTTAATCGGTATAGTTACTAAGGCAAAATAAAAATAGTAATCAAAATAGTTAGAATTTACAATTTTGTATATTGATTATACAGCTTTAACTAGTTTCAAAGGGTTTATAATGTTATTATTTAATATGAAAAAGATAATATTTACAGATTTAGATGGTACATTTTTAAATCATGATGATTACTCTTTTGCTGATTCTTTAGATGCTTTAAAGTTGATTTCAAAAGAGAATATACCTTTAATATTCACTACAAGTAAAACTAAAAAAGAGATTGAGCTTCTCCAAAAAGAGGTGGGAATAAAAGAGCCTTTTATTGTGGAAAATGGAGCTGCAATATTTTTCCCTAAAAACTATAAAAACTTAGATTTATCATCTTTGCAAGAAAAAGATGATTATTTTGTATACCAACTTGGCTTAACTTATGAAGAGATTTTAAACTTCTATAACAAATATAAAAAAGAGTTTGGTATGTATGGATTTAGTGATATGAGTGAGCAAGAGGTTGCTTCTTATACATCTTTAAGTATCGATAACATAAAATTGAGTAAGAGTAGGGATTTTACGGAACCATTTATCTTAAAAGATAGATCAAAACTAAAAAATTTAAAAACATTAGCTTTGACTTATGGGATTAAAATCACAGAGGGTGGAAGGTTTTTCCATCTAATGGGGGAGAAACAAGATAAAGGGCTTGCTGTAATAAGAGCTAAAAAGATTTTTTCAAAACTTTTTAATGAAGATATTCAAGCATTAGGTTTAGGAGATGGACCCAATGATATTGAGATGCTTCAAAGTGTTGAAATCCCTATAGTAATAAGAAATCATAAAGATGAGTATGTAGAAACTGGTATTGAATTTATTCAAAAATCTACTTATAAAGGTTCCAAAGGATGGAACGAAATGGTGCTTAAAAATGTCTAGAGATCTACTTGAACAAACTTTCTTTTGTGCCTTGGATAAAGTCAAGGCAACTTCTATTATTAAAGATAATCTATCTTTAAACAATCAAACTATTAAAATTGCCAATAAAGAGTATGACCTTGAAAAGTTTTCAAATCTTTATATTTATGGTATAGGAAAAGCTGCCTTTGCAATGGCAACTGAGTGTGAAAAAATTTTAGGTGATAAGGTTGCAGGGGGAGTAGTTATCTCAACCACAAAAGGGAAACTAAAAAAATTAAAACACTTCACCTCTACTCACCCTTTAGTTTCAAAGAAGAGTGAAAAAGCAGCTGAAATGATTTTGGAGCATGTTGAAAGTTTAAAAGAGGATGACCTATTTATTTTTCTACTCTCAGGTGGAGCTTCGGCTATGGTTGAAAAACCAATTGAGGGGATATCTTTAGAGGATTTTACAAAAATCTCAAAAGCTTTACTTACAAGTGGAATAGATATCAAAGCTTTAAATAGTGTTAGAAAATCAATCTCCTTAATAAAGGGTGGAAAACTTGCCCAAAAGTTCAAAGCAAAAGGGGAAGTTTTAGTTTTAAGTGATGTGATAGGTGATGATATAAATACTATAGGTTCAGCTCCTATGAATAATGGAGAATTTGAACACCATATTGTAGGAAATAATAAAATTGCACTAAAAGAGGCTAAGAAGTTTCTAAAAAACAAAGTTGATAAAGTAAAGATTGTAACAACAACTTTAGATAAGTCTTCAAAAGATGCCACAAAATATATCACTGAAAAGATAAAAAAATATGATGAAAAATATGAGAGTTTTTGTTTACTGTTTGCAGGTGAAACAACTACAATAGTAAAAAACGGAGGTATTGGGGGACGGAATCAAGAGTTGGCACTAAGACTTTTGATTGAAAATAGACCAAATAAAAACCTATCAATCTTGTGTGCAGGTAGTGATGGTATTGATGGAAACTCTGATTCTACAGGAGCTTTTATAGATTCAAAGCTTTATGAAAAAATGAAAAAGAGTAAACTAAACCCAAGAAAATATCTAAAAAATAGTGACAGTAATACGTTTTTTAAAAAGTTAGGGTATGATTTTACTATAGGGATAACGGGAACAAATGTAATGGATTTTATTATAATATTAAAGGATGGAACGGATGGCTGATTTTTTTCAAAATGGGGTAATAACTACACTTCAGAATTTAGGAAATAGAGATTTAGAAGAGATGGAAAAAGAGTTGGAATATTTTGGTAAAAGAAGAAGAATGGTTCTTTTATTGCCAGCTTTATATTCAGAGTTTGAAACTCCTGCAATGCATAAAATTATAAATGAATTAAAAAGTGTTAAATATCTTTATAAAATAATTTTAGGTTTAGACCAAGCTACAAAAGAGCAGTTTGAAGAGGTAAAGCAGTTGATGTCTGTTCTTCCATGTAAAGTTGATGTATTATGGAATGATGGCCCAAGGATAAAAGAGTTATATAATGACTTGACAGAAGAGGGTTTCCCAGGACTTAATACACCAGGTAAAGGAAGAAATGTTTGGACAATGATTGGTTATGGACTAACTGATAAAGATGCCTATGCTTTTGCCCTACACGATTGTGACATCGTAAACTACAATAGAGAGATTCCAGCAAGGTTATTTTATCCAATAGTTCATACTGCTTTAGACTTTGAGTTTAACAAAGGGTTTTATTCAAGGGTTACAACAAAACTTCATGGAAGAGCTACAAGACTGTTATACACGCCATTAATCAACTCACTAACAAAAGTTTATGGTAGTAGCAGATATTTAGATTATATGGAAAGTTTTAGATACTCACTTTCAGGAGAGTTCTCATTTATCCGTAGCCTAGGAAGAGGTATTGGTATCTCTCCAACATGGGGATTAGAGGTTTCAACTTTAAGTGAGGTTTATAAAAACACTTCAAATAAAAGAATTTGTCAAACAGAGATTATGGAGAGTTATGAGCATAAACATCAAGATTTAGGAAGCCAAGACACAGGTGGTGGAATCTATAAAATGGCAAATGATATTGCAAAAACTCTTTTTAGAGTTATGGCACAAGAGGGGGTAGTGTTTTCAAAAGCCTCATTTAAAACCCTACTTGCAGCATATTTTCAAGAATCAAGATTTGAGATTTCAAAATATAATGCCTTAAGTAAACTAAATGCCTTAGATTATGATAGGGAAAAAGAGATTAAAGCTGTTGAAGCTTTCCAAGTTGCAATAGAACAAGCTGCAGATGAGTTTTATAAAGATCCAATGGGTGTTCCATCTTTATCACCTTGGATTACAGTACGTTCTGTTATGCCTAATTTTTCAGATAAATTTGCGGAGTATGTAAAAAAGGATAATGAATGAAACACATTTCTGATCCAGAACATACTATAAATCAGCGTATACATAAGCTATATCCACCAGAGATAGCTGAAAAAGCTGTGCATAGTATTATTGATTTGATTTTTAAATATCGTTCAAGAATCTCATCAAATGAGTATCATCTAAGTCAAAAAGATGTTATTTTGATAACTTATGGTGATCAAGTAAATAGGGACCATGAACCATCTTTACAAACTTTAAAAGAGTTTTTAGATGGACATCTAAAAGGGGTTATAAACTCAGTTCATATTTTACCCTTTTACCCAAGTTCATCAGATAGTGGATTCTCGGTTGTAAACTATAGTGCTGTTGATCCACATATGGGTTCATGGAGAGAGATTGAAACAATTAGTGCAAACTATAGACTTATGGTTGATGGGGTAATTAACCATATCTCACAGTTCTCTGATTGGTTTAAAGCTTTTTTAGGAGGGGATAGATATTTCCAAGATTTTTTTATAGAGGTTGACCCTTTAATTGACTTAAGTGAGGTGGTTAGACCAAGAGCTTCACCTTTATTAAGTGAGTTTGTTGATAAAAATGGAAAAATAAGAAATGTTTGGACAACCTTTAGTAAAGACCAAGTGGATCTAAACTACAAAAACCATAGGGTTTTAAGAAATGTTCTTGATTCTTTATTTTATTATATTGAAAAGGGAGCAACTTTAATTAGACTTGATGCTATCGCTTTTGTTTGGAAAGAGATAGGAACACCATGTGTTCACCTTCCTCAAACCCACGAGTTGATACAGCTAATTAGAGAGGTTCTTCATGAAGTTGCTCCAGAGGTTATAATTATTACAGAAACAAATGTACCCCACCATGAAAATGTTTCATATTTTGGTAGTGGTGCAGATGAAGCACAAATGGTATATAATTTCGCCCTTCCTCCACTTTTAGTACACTCAGTACTTAATGGAAATGCAAAAGATTTAACAACTTGGGCAAAAACTTTAACCCTACCAAGTGATAAGGTTTGTTTCTTTAACTTTACAGCAAGTCATGATGGGATTGGATTAAGACCAGTTAAGGGTGTTTTATCTGATGAAGATATCAATCATATAGTTGAAAAAGTAAAAGAGCATGGTGGTTTAGTATCTTATAGAGCAGAATCAGATGGAACACAAACTCCATATGAGTTAAATTGTAGCTATATTGATGCTTTAACACATCCTGATGAAGATAATAGAACAAGATTAAAAAGGATGCTTTTAACACAAGCAACTGTATTGGCAATGCCTGGTGTTCCGGGGATATACTTCCACTCATTAGTTGGTTCAAGAAACTACCACGATGGAGTAAAACACACAGGCATAAATAGAACAATAAATAGAGAAAAATACAACGCAGATTGGTTAGAAACAGAGCTATCAACACAAGGTAGTCTTGCAAAAATGATTTTTGATAGTTATAAAAGACTAATCTCTATTAGAATAAATGAAGATGCCTTTAACCCTTTTGGAACATTTGAGTTTTTAGATTTAGATGATAGGGTTTTTGCAATTGATCAAAAGTGTTGTGGTAATAGTGAAAGAATTATCGCGTTACACAATTTCTCAGATCAAGAGGTGACTTGTATGTTACCTGAAGACGTATTGTTACCATTATGTGATATTCTTACATCAAGTTGTAATAACTTCTCATATGATAACAATCAAGAGAAACAATCAAGACAGATTGTTTTAGAGCCATATCAAATAATGTGGCTTAAGGGAAAAGTATAAAATTAAAAGGAGTTATATAAGATGATTAAAAAATGTTTATTCCCCGCAGCGGGATACGGAACAAGGTTTTTACCAGCAACAAAAGCTATGCCAAAAGAGATGTTACCAATATTAACTAAACCATTGATTCAATATGGGGTAGAAGAGGCTATGGACGCTGGATGTGATGTTATGGCAACAATTACAGGTCGTGGGAAAAGAGCGATTACAGATCATTTTGATGTCTCTTATGAGTTAGAACACCAAATTCAAGGTTCATCTAAAGAGAAGATGTTAGCTGATATTAGAAATATTATCGATAAATGTACCTTTACATATACAAGACAAAATGAGATGAAAGGTCTTGGTGATGCTATCTATAAAGGTAAGGTTTTAGTAGGGGATTCAGACCCTTTTGCAGTAATCTTAGCAGATGACCTTTGTGTAAATCCAAAAGGTGATGGTATCTTAAAACAGATGGTAAAACTATATGAAAAATATAAATGTTGTATTGTTGCAGCTATGGAAGTTCCTAAAGAGGATGTTCATAAATATGGTGTTATTGAAGGAAGTAAGATAGAAGATGGGGTTTATATGATTTCAAATATGGTAGAGAAACCAGATAATGATAAAGCACCATCAAACCTTGCAGTTATTGGAAGATATATCCTTACTCCAGATATTTTTGACATGATTAAAAATACTAAACCTGGAAAAAATGGTGAGTTACAAATAACAGATGCTTTATGTGCTCAAGCGCAAAAAGGTATGGTGTTAGCTTATAAATTCAAAGGAAAAAGGTTCGATTGTGGTTCAGTTGATGGTTTTGTAGAAGCTACAAACTATTTCTATGAACTAGATAAAAAGAAAAAATAATAAAAGAGTACCTATGAGTGTAAAGAACAATTTATGTGATTTTGTTCTATTTGGTGGGCATGGAGATTTGGCATTTAGGAAACTAATGCCAGCTCTTTACCATCTATGTAGTGATAGTTATATATCTGATAAGAGTAGAATAATTACTGTATCTAGAAAAGATATAAGTAGAGAAGAGCATATTGAGTTGGTAAAACAAAAACTTATGGAGTTTTTACCAAGTGAGAGTTTTTCAGAGGAAAATTTTGAGAAGTTCAAAACTCAGTTGTATATGGTAAGTGTTGATTTTTCAAATATAGATAGTTATGAAAAATTAAAAGATTTATTAAATCAATATGATGATAGGGATAGGGTTAATTATCTTTCAACATCACCTGATTTTTTTGGAAGTATTTGTCAAGCTTTAGATAGATGGGAGTTAATTACCCCTACAAGTAGAGTTGTTTTAGAAAAGCCATTAGGTAAAGACTTAGGCTCTTCACAAGCTATTAATAAAAGAGTATTAAAATATTTCCAAGAGGATCAAATCTATAGAATTGATCACTATTTAGGGAAAGATACTGTACAAAACATTATGGCTTTAAGGTTTTCAAATAGATTATTTATGCCATTATGGAACTCAAACCATATAGACCATGTACAAATTACTGTTGCAGAGAGTGTAGGAGTAGAGGGTAGATGGGGATATTATAATGAATATGGGGCTTTAAGAGATATGGTACAAAACCATCTTGTACAACTTTTATGTCTTATTGCTATGGAGCCACCATGTTCACTTGATGCAAATAGTGTTAGGGATGAGAAGGTAAAAGTTTTAAGAAGTCTTAGAAAAATGGGTCTTGCAGATATTGAGAGTAAAACAGTAAGAGCTCAATATACAAAAGGTGCAATTGATGGGAAACCAGTTGCAGGGTATTTAGATGGACAAGCAGTAGATAAAAGTAATACAGAAACCTTTGCAGCAGTTAGAGTTGATATAGATAACTGGAGATGGAATGGAGTTCCTTTTTATATAAGAACTGGAAAAAGGATGCAAAACAGAAACTCAGAGATTGTTTTACAATTCAAATCTGTACCCCACTCAATTTTCCCAAATAATGGTGCAACAATTAGTGCTAATAAACTTGTAATAACTCTACAACCAAACGAGAGTATTGAGTTGAAACTTATGAATAAAACCCCAGGTATCAGCGATACTATGAGGTTACAACAAGTTGATTTAGAACTAAATGCTCCACTAAATCAAAAAAGAAAACCAGATGCCTATGAGAGGTTGATATTAGATGTTATCCAAGCAAATGCTACACTGTTTATGAGACTTGATGAGGTTGAAGCAGCTTGGAGATGGACAGATGAGATTATAAAAGGTTGGGAGGAGAATATTGTTCCTCTTAAAAGCTATACAGCTGGAACCAACGGTCCATCAGCTTGTTATCAACTAATAGCGCAAGATGGTAGGAGTTGGAACGATGAGTAAAGAATTAACAAAATATAAATCTTCAGAGGAGTTAATAGAAGAGTTATCTTCTGAGATTATAAAAGATTTAGAAGAATCAATAGAAGAGAAAAACAAAGCAACACTTTTAGTTTCAGGAGGAAACACTCCTAAACCTTTATTTGAAAAACTTTCAAATATAGATTTCTCTTGGGATAAAGTAACTATTGCTTTAGTTGATGAAAGATGGATAGAAAATACAAATTGCCAAAGCAATGAGAACTTAGTAAGGGAGTATCTACTTAAGAATTTTGCAGCAAAAGCGAAGTTTATAGGAATGTATATCTCAAATAAAGAAGCAGTTGATTGTGAAGTTGATTGCTCAAATAGATACAAAGAGTTTTTCCCTTTTGATGTAGTTGTTTTAGGGATGGGAACAGATGGACATACCGCTTCACTTTTCCCAGAAAATCCAAAATTAAAAGAGGCCTTTGATTTAAACAAAGAAACCTTATGTATAAGTATAGAGCCACAAACAGCTCCTTATACAAGAATGAGTTTAACCCTAAGAGCAATTTTAAGTGCAAAAAAATTATATCTACATATGGAAGGGAACGAAAAGTTAAAAGTGTTTCAAGACGCTTTTAAAAATACTGATATTTATAAAACTCCAATAAGTGCAGTTGTGAATTCAGATAAAAACATAGAGGTGTTTTACTATGAATAAAACAATATTTGATGTAACAGCTAGGATAGTTGAACGTTCAAAACCAAGTAGAGAAAAATATCTTGAAAAAGTTGCCCAGGCAAAGAAAAATGTGGTAAATAGAAAAGCCTTGGGGTGTAGTAATCTTGCCCATGCAGCTGCACCTTTACAAGATGATGATAAAAATAAACTTCTAAACGAAGATAGCTATAATATGGCAATTATAACAGCATACAACGATATGTTATCAGCCCATGAGCCATATAGTGTATATCCTCCACTTTTAAAAAGAGCCTTAATGGATTATAATGTTACAGCACAAGTTGCAGGTGGCGTTCCAGCTATGTGTGATGGGGTAACCCAAAGTCAAATAGGTATGGAGCTTAGTCTATTTAGTAGAGATAATATTGCAATGGGAACAGCAATAGGGCTTTCACACAATGTTTATGATGGAGCTTTTTATTTAGGGGTTTGTGATAAGATTGTTCCTGGACTTTTAATAGGGGCATTGAGTTTTGGAAATCTTCCAGCTATTTTTGTACCAGCAGGTCCAATGCCCTCAGGTATCTCAAATAGTGAAAAGGCACAGGTAAGACAAGATTATGCAAGTGGAAAAGTTGATCAAAACGCTTTATTAAAAGCTGAAGCAGCTTCTTATCATACAAGTGGAACCTGTACCTTTTATGGAACAGCAAACTCAAACCAAATGTTACTTGAGATGATGGGGTTACAGTTACCAAATAGCTCCTTTGTAAATGCAAATACACCTTTGAGAGATCTTTTAACAAAAGAGGCTGCAAAAACTTTAGTTGAACTAACAAAAAGTGGAATAACCATAAGTGATATAGTTGATGAAAAAAGTTTTGTAAATGCAATAATTGGTCTTATGGCAACAGGTGGTTCCTCTAACCATACAATCCACTTAATAGCTATGGCAAAAGCTGCTGGGATAGTTTTAACATGGGATGATTTTGATGAGATATCAAAGGTTGTACCTTTATTGTGTAAACTATATCCAAATGGAAGTGCTGATGTAAACCATTTTAGAGATGCAGGTGGAATGAGTGTAGTTATAAATGAGTTATTAAGTGCTGGCTTGATACATGATGATATCCAAACAGTAGTTGGCTATGGAATAGAAAAATATATTGTTGAGCCAAAAATAGTTGATAATGGTTTGGTATTTCAAAATGGAGCTACAAGATCAAGGGATGAAAATATAATCTCAAGTGTAAAAGAGCCTTTTAATTTTGAGGGTGGACTTAAACTACTTGATGGAAATATAGGAAGAGCAGTTATAAAAACCTCTGCACTAAAAGATCAAAAGATGAGTATAGAAGCTCCTGCGATAGTTTTTAACTCTCAAGAGGCTTTACAAGAAGCTTTCAAAAAAGGTGAGCTAGAAAAAGATTTTATAGCAGTAGTTAGGTATCAAGGACCAAAATCAAACGGAATGCCAGAGCTTCATGGTTTAACTCCACCAATGGGAGTTTTACAAGACAAAGGGTTCAAAGTAGCTATTATAACAGATGGTAGAATGTCTGGGGCTTCTGGAAAAGTTCCAGCTGCAATCCACTATACACCTGAGGCAAAAGAGGGTGGTATGTTAGCAAAAATAAAATCTGGTGATATGATAAGTTTTAATTTAGATACACAACAAATAACACTTTTAGTTGATGAAGAAGAGTTAGAAAATAGGAAGATTGAACCAGTTGATTTAAACTCAAACCATATGGGAGTTGGAAGAGAACTTTTTACAACCATAAGAGAAACTGTATCAAACGCAGAAGATGGAGCAACTATCTTTAAACTTTCTGGAAAGGAGAGGGCATGACTGCAAATGAAGTGATGGGTGTATCTGCTATTGTTCCTGTTATTGCTATTGATGATGAAAATGATGCTTTAGCTTTGGCAAAAGCTTTAAGTGATGGCGGAATAAATGTAATGGAGATAACATTAAGAACTGAAGCTGGTCTAAAAGCTATAGAGCTTATCTCTAAAAATATGCCCCAAATGAGTGTTGGAGCAGGAACTGTATGTAATGAAAAAGATTTAATAGCAGCAAAAGAGGCAGGTTCTAAGTTTGTTTTCTCTCCTGGGATTTCACAAGAGTTAATTGATGCTTCAAAAAAACACAATATCACACTAATCCCTGGGGTAAGTACTGCTAGTGAAGTGATGTTGGCATTAAACAATGAGATTTATAATTGTAAACTTTTCCCTGCAACTTTAAGTGGGGGAGTTGATATTTTAAAAGCTTTCAAAGGCCCTTTTTCAAAAATGAAATTTTGTCCTACAGGTGGAGTAAATTTAGAAAATCTAAATGAGTTTTTATCTTTAGACAATGTTTTATGTGTTGGTGGAACATGGATAGTTCCTAAAGAGGCTATGAAAAATAAAGATTTTGATAAGATAACAGCTCTTAGCAAAGAGGCTTTATCAAAGATAAACTAAAAGGGTTAATATGAGCGAAAAAAGAGATTTGATTTTTGAACAATTAAAAACTTTAAAAGATGAGATTGAAACACAAACTTTAAAGGAGCTTTTTAGCTCAAACCCAAATAGATTTGAGCAGTTTAACAGCTCTTTTGATGATATGTTGTTGGATTACTCTAAACTACACCTAAATAAAGATATCTTATCAAAACTTTTTGAACTAATAGAGGTTTGTAAAGTTGAAGAGAAAAGAGATGCTATGTTTAGTGGTGAAAAGATAAATACCACAGAAAATAGAGCAGTACTACACACAGCATTAAGAGATAAAAGCGACATTCAAACATATGTTGATGGAAAAGATGTAAAACCTCAGGTAAAAGAGGTTTTAGAAAGAATGAAACAGTTTTCAAAAGATATAAGAGAGGGGAAAATTGTCTCTTCTTCAAAGGAGAAGTTTACAGATGTGGTAAATATTGGAATTGGTGGTTCACATTTGGGACCTGAGATGGTAACGCAAGCCTTAAGACCTTACCATGATGGACCAAATGTACACTTTGTCTCAAATATTGACTCTTCACATATTGCAGATACTTTAAGTGGATTAAATCCCAAAACAACTTTGATAATAGTTGCTTCAAAAACCTTTACAACTATTGAAACAATGACAAATGCAAAAACTGCTAAAAAATGGTTGCAGTCATCTCTTGGTGAACAGCAATCAAATCAACACTTTGCAGCCTTATCTACAGCTTTGGATAAAACAAAAGCTTTTGGTATCAGTGATGATAGAGTGTTTGGTTTTTGGGATTGGGTTGGTGGAAGATACTCAATTTGGAGTGCTATTGGTTTAAGTGTTATGATAGCAATAGGTGGGGAAGATTTTGAAAACTTCCTAGAGGGTGCTTTTGAGATGGATCAACACTTCAAAAATACTCCATTAGAAAAAAATATGCCAATGATTTTAGGACTTATAGGTATTTGGCATAGAAATATTTGTGATTATGAAACAAGGGCAATTTTACCTTATGATCAAAGACTAAAATCTTTTACAGCTTATGTGCAACAACTTGATATGGAATCAAATGGAAAAAGAGTTTCCTCTTTAGGGGAGGAGTTGTTTATCAAAACAGGTCCAATAGTTTGGGGAGAAGCGGGAACAAACTCTCAACACTCATTTTTCCAACTTTTACACCAAGGGACAAATATAGTACCATGTGAATTTATGGTAGGGGTAAATAACCACGAAGATAATGAAATGAAGTTACACAACGACCTTCTTATAGCAAACTGTTTAGCTCAAAGCCAAGCTTTGATGAATGGAAGAGATATAGCCGAGGTAAAAGCTATTTTAAAAAACTCAGGTATGACAGATGAACAAATAGATAGTTTAGCGCAACACAAAGTGTTTAAAGGTAACAGACCCTCAACAACACTAATCTATAAGAAACTAAACCCAAAAACCTTAGGAAAAATCATAGCCTTATATGAGCATAGAGTTTTTGTAGAGGGTGCAATTTGGAATATCGATTCTTATGACCAATGGGGAGTAGAACTTGGAAAAGAGTTAGCTACTAAAATGGTTTCATATTTAGAGGGTAAAAATACTGATGGGATTGATTCTTCAAGCAAAGGTTTATTAAACACTATAAAAAATTGGAGTGAATAGTAGCTTTGATACTTTTATAGTACACTGTTTTTATATACTTCCTTTAAGATATTTTTATCTTTTTCATAAAGGAAGAGAAGTAACTTGTAAAAATTCAGCATTTTACAAAAAACTCGTCTATTAAGACTAATAGTAAGACGGTTCCTACAACTCCTATCAAAGCAGCAAAACAAATCTTCTCTTCCTCCCTTTTATCACTAAAAAAACATCAAAATATAAATACTTTATTGGATTATAAAAAGACATTTATAATCTTTATAATTAATTTGATAATCGTTATCAATATTAACAATACTTTAAGTTTCTAAGTGCTACTATTTTAATAACAATTATCAAAAAGGAAACATCATGTCAGTACTAATTATAGGTGGAGATAAAATAGATACCATAAGGTCAATCTTGAGTGATTTAGGTAAGTTTTCAATTACACATTGGGATACTAGAAAGAAATCAAGTGCTTGTAGAAAAGAGATTCCACAAGATACAGACTATATTCTTATGTTAACAGATTTTTTAAACCATAATGCAATGTATAAGTATAAAAAAGAGGCAAAGAAAAAAGCTATCCCTGTTATTTGTACAAAAAGAAGTGCAAGCTCTGTTTACTGCGAGGTTTGTAAGTTCTTACAATGTAACAATTGCTAAGGATAAATAATGAGTGAAAATATAATTCAAAAATTAAATAGCTTTAACAATTACAAATATAATCATACTTTAGGTAAAATAGAGAATCTAAAAAGTGTAAAAGATGCAGACTTAGATGAGTTTTTAGAAATAGCAAACTTTTTAGATAGAAATTTTATAAAGTATAGTTTTAGCACTAATATAGATATCACTATTATTAGAGCTAGAGATGTTAAAGTAGGGGATATATGACGGATAGTCAAATTGAAAAAGAGATAAACGAATTTATAAACCACTGTGGATTAAAAGTAAATCAAAATTTAGTAAAACCGATTGTTTATTTATTAAAAAATAAGTACGAAGAGATTGATGAAGAAAAAGTTGAGCAAATAGCTACAAAAATTATCTCAACTTATGAGTAAGAAGAAAACCTCCTTACTCTTTTATTAGATGTTCATATCTTTTATCTGTTAATAGTTTCATAAATGCTACTAAAGCATCTATTTTTCTATCATTTTGTTTATTAGCTTTTAGCTCTTCTAAAGAGATAGTTTCCTTAACTTCAGGCTCTGCCCAAGGTTTTCCTGTTTCAGGATTGATTTTTCTATCTTTATTGTTATATTTATCATAAAACTCAACAACTGTTCTTAAGTCTTTAAAAACACCATTATGCATATATGGTGCAGTTACAGCAACATTTCTTAGTGTAGGAACTTTATATTTCCCTTTTTGTGCCACATCTTTTACCTTTGGATTATTTAGTAATCCTGGATCAATTTGTGTTACACCATTTTTAGCTCTAAGTTCGTTGTTTACAGGAACTCCAATATTGTGATACTCATAGTTAGTAAAAGTCTCACCCTCTTTATCTTCCCCTTTTAAAACGTGGCAAGTAGCACAAGAGTTATTGTTGTTTGAGAAAAATAGTGATCTTCCTAAATCCTCTAAAACTGTTAAGTCGTATTCACCTTTTAAAAATCTATCATATTTAGAATCAAAAGCAGCAAACTCTTTAGTCATCTCAAAACTTTGAATAGTATCAGTCATAGCTTCATAAGCTTTATCTGTAGAGTTAAAGATATCATCCCCATAGATAGATTTTAAAGCAGTAACATAGTAGTCATTCTCTTTTAATCTAGATATAACCTCTTTTTTAGAACTCATACCCATCTCTATAGGGTTTAGTGGGGGACCACCTGCTTGTCCTGCTAAAGTTGCTTCTCTACCATCCCAAAATTGACCACCAATATATTTTTTCTTTTTTTCATCATAATGGAACTCTGGAGAAAACATAGCATAAGCTGCACTTGGAGCTTGTCTATCACCTACTGATTTATTATCATCTCCCATTGAGGCCATCTTTTTTACACCATTATCTCTATTATCTGTAAATGCTGCTTCTGGATTATGGCAAGTTGAACAACTTTGAGTTCTATTTTTTGATAAGTTTTTATCAAAAAACAAAGCCTTTCCTATATCCTCTTTTTTAAAATCTTGTGCATATGATGCACCCATTAATGTAAACACCGATAAACCAACAGCCAGTAGTTTAAAATGTCTCATTGTTTCTCCTTCTTCTTAATATATTTGCAAATGGATAAAATATCAGTTTTGGTATTGAAGTGTAGTTTTCCATCTGCTCTTTTCTTAAACCAAATTTTAGAACTTTTACCTCTTTTGATAAAACTAAAGTTCCAAAAACTCTATCCCAAACAGCAATATAACTTCCATAGTTTTTATCAAAATATTTTTTACTATGGTGGATTTGGTGCTGTTTAGGGGAAATTAACCATTTTTCTAAAAAATTAAAATAGGCAAATGGTATATGTGAATGTCTTAAATTAGAACCCAAAAGTGAAAATGCAAAAACAAGCATATTTGCACCTAATATCTCATATGTTCCAATTTTAGAACCAAAAAAATATATAAATACTCCTGTGACAAAGCCAACACATAAAGAGTATCTAAAACCAAAAAGTATATTTTCCACAGGATGAACTCTATAAAAGGTTAAGGGGTTTAAAACCTTAGCACTATGGTGCACCTTGTGAAACTCCCATAAAAATGGGATAGTGTGTAAAAACCTATGTATCCAATATCTTGAAAAATCACTTACAACAAATAAACTTACAGTGTACAAAAATAAAATTGTCTCATAAGATACATATTGAAGATGGTTAAAACCAAAATTGTAATATAGGTGTTTATTTACAAATAGAGCAACTGTTTTTGCACTTATAACTATTGGTATAATCAATAATGCCTTTATAAAATAAGAGAGTAGAAAATAGCTATAATCTAACTTTGAACTTGGATGAAACCAAATTTTTGGGTTAAATAAAACCCTTTTATATCTTTTATTGAAATATACATAAACAATAGCAATAAGCACAGAAGATAATAAATAGATCCAGTAGGTTCTTCTATCTGGGTTTATTAAATAATCTAAAACATAAAGTTGTTCCATTTTAGTTTTTTAGTCTCCGTCAGCTTCTAAGATTTTTGCATTTATTGATAACTCTTCAATAATCTCTAAAAACAAAATAACATGGATTTCGCTAACTGTTTCATATAACTCTTTTGAGTTTGAAAAATCATCATTTTTGATTTTTTTTGTTAAAACTATAGCTTCATCTATTGCTTTTCGAAGGTTATTTACTTGTTTCCCCTCTGTCATCTTTAATAGATAATCCCCATAATCTTCAAACTTTTTATTGTCAAAAACTCTTTTAAAAGTGTTTAAAATTGCCTCAATTGCCACAGCACTATTTTTACTTATATAGTATTCTGCTCTTTTGTTATCTGGGTTACCTTCATATTTTTTAGTAACACCCATAGGCTCACCAATTCTCCACTCTTTTAACTTATAAGTGTTTTGTACAATCACATTGATTAAAAATGAGTTTGCTTTTTTTATATCACTTAAGAAGTTCTCTTCTTGAGCTATATACTCCTCTTTTATCTCTTCAACATGAGTTTGGATTCTAGATACAATAGTTGAAGCAATCTTATTTACTCTTTCATCTTTTATATCTTTTGCAAATAAAATATACTCTAAAGCGTTTATAGATTTTAAAGAGTTTTTAAATAATACAACTCTAACTTCATCTTTACTCTCAATAGCTCTATCAAGTTGTTTTGTGATATCTTCATTTGCATTGTGAAATATATCTACATATCTTGGGATATCTATATAGTCCTCATTTAAATCCCCTAAAAGATAAAATGTTTGAACACTTTTCCAAGATTTTACCAAGTTAGTAAACTCTTTTTGTACCTCTTTTTGATTGTTTGCTTTAAGCTCTTTTGATATATTGTCTAAATTTTTCAGTGTAGAGTTTACATCTGCTAAAGCAATATTCTCATACAAGTTTTTTAACACCTCTTTATTTTCAACTTTGTCATCTGCATATGCACTAAAAGTCAAAAACAAACATAGTGTCAACATCTTAAATAATTTCATATCATACCTCTTCTAAAAATCTTAAGATAGTTTCCCTATCTTTTTTGTTTAAGTTTATATAGTTCTCTTTTACACCTTGAGCCTCTCCACCATGCCATAAAATAGCTTCTTGAAAAGTTCTTGCTCTACCATCATGCAAAAGTCTTAGTTTGTTCCCACCAACTTTTTCACTAAGTGTTAGATTCCATAAAGGTGGTGTTCTCCACTCTTTGCCTTGGGCTTTAAATTCACCTCTACCATCAGCTAATCCCTCACCCATGTCGTGAAGCAATAGATCAGTAAAGGGTGCAATTTTTATACCAGAGTTTGTTGTAAAAGAGTCTTTATGACACTTTACACAACCAATTTGTTTAAATAGTGCTAAACCTTTTTCAAACTCTTCATCTATTTTTGGTTTTTGAATCTTTTGGTTTTGAAGGAAGAATTCTATTGCATTTAGTCTTAAATCTGGTAAATCGATTTGATCTCTAGCTTTAGGTGCATTTATACAGGCCTCTTGTTTATCACTGCAAATATCTGTTGGATATATAGTAGTTGTAAGTCCCATATCATTTATAGCTGCATTTGCTATTTGATGTTTTAAGGTTGTGTGTGAAGCTTTCCAGCTAAATCTTCCTAGTTCATATTTACCTGTAATAGGTGAATAAACTATATTTGCTTTTCCTGAGATATTATCTTTGTCTTTATCAAACTCATCTTCATTTGCTAAAATATCTTCCTCTTTTATATCATCAAGTAAACCAACACCAAATAATGATGGTGCCAATCTAAAAGTTAAATCTGTATCTTTATGTAGCTCTCCATACTGAAGATTTGTAAGCATATATTTTGGTTTTAGTAAAATTTGCTCTTCTCCATCTGGAAAAACAAATTTTATCTCTTCAAATTTTATCTCTGGTTTTGCTTCATATTTTACCCCATGTACACCATTTATAGCGATTTGTGCCCCATATGTTGGTTCTGGAACCAAACCGTTTGTATATATAAGATCTTTATGTTCTTTTGAATTGTTTGAAGTGATAGATAGTTTAGGGATTACGCTTCTTGATAGATTTCCCTCGTTTGTATATAGTGTTCCTCTTGTAGCTTTTGGGTGGCAAGAGTTACAGGTGTTTGCATTAAATAGTGGTCCTAACCCATCACGTGCAGTTGTTGCACTTGGAGCTTCTACCCATGGAATGGTAAAAAAACTTCTTCCTAAAATATATTTATCGTATTCTTCATCTGAGAGTTTTTTTTCTGTTTGTATAGCTGCTCCACTTGTAGCAAAAATTGCTACAAGTAAAAGTGATAAGTTATATTTGTGTTTCTTCAGGATCTGTAACATCATCAGTACTTAAAGAGATACCGTTTGCAGTTGCAACATTAACCATCTCGTCACCAAGTTTTCTCATCTCATTTTTAAGTTTTACAATAACTCTTGCTTGAGGATTATCTGGTTGGATTTGATAATCAAAGTGCTCTTTTGTTTTAGCAATAGTATCAATTTTTTCAATTTTTGCTTCAATTGATGCCATTAAACCTAAGATTTTAGCTTGAGTCTTTTTATCAGCTTTTGATAATAAAGATTCCCCATAAGATTTACCATTGTATGTAGAAGTTAATACGTTTTTAAACCCTAAGTAGTTTGTTGCAATATCTCTGTGAGTATTATCAGAGAAGCAAGAGTGCTCATCCTCTTCTGATGGAGTTAATACAGCAACAGCGATTCTTTCGTTTGCAAGTTCAGATTTGATAAATACACCCATACCAGCAATGATCTGTTTTAAAGCAACCTCTTTAGAGATATTTTTATCAGCATCTTTTCCAGTTAAAGAGTTTTTTAATGCTTTTTGATAGATACCATCTGAATCCCAAGCACTGTAAACAGTCTCTAAATCAGATACTATTTTAGCAGATGCTGCTTTTAAGAAAGCGATTCTTCTTTGTGCATTTGCATCACTTGTAAAGTCAGTTAATGGTCTTTGTCCAGCAGTTAAAGGACCATGTGTAATAGAATCTTTTACAAAGTTAGAGTAATCTTGGTCTTGTCCCCATAAGATAAACTCAATAGCGTGATAACCAGTAGAAACGTTTGCTTCACCACCATTTTCATTTAATGCAGTGATTGCATCAACTGTGATTTTAGATACATCGATTGCACTTGCATCTTCTCCACCTGGATTAAATACACCAACAGTATCAATAATATTTCCAGAAGTTTTTTTACCATCAGCATCAACTGTATAGTCAATCATATTTTCATCAAGTGGCCAAGCATTGATTTGTCCTTCTAAAGCACCATAAGTATCAGCTACCCAACCCTCTTCAGCATCAATTGGACCATTTGATAGTCTGAAAATCTCAGTTTGTCCATAAGACTCTCTTGAGTTTAACCAAGCATCTTTTGCAGCTTTTAAAGTAGCATCTGTTGGATTTTTAGCAAATGCATCAATTGCAGCTTGTAAAAGTTTTGCATCTTTAAGTGCATCACCATAGTTAGCTTTTGCAATATTTGCATATGCATAAAGTACAGGAGCAGTTTTCATTTCTGTTTTTGTCATGTTTTGTTCACTAGATGCATAACACCCAGACATCATTAACATTGCTGCAACACTAAGACTTGAAATTAATAATTTTGATTTCTTCATACGTTTCCTTTTTATTAAAATGATAGTTATTATCATTATGTTTAGGAAATTCTAATAAAAAAATACTTAAGTAACTCTTAATATTAATAATGATTATCAGATTTGTTGTATAAAAAATAGATATTGGTGAATTTCACTGAAATTAGATGAAAAAAATATAGATAATCTTAATCTTTTTTTAATTATCAAAAAAATAATAAAAAAATCAATAACATTTATAAAAGTTTAAAATAGTTTTATTAATATAACGATTGATTTTAAAGGAGAAGTATGAAACGATGGTTTAGTATTCTATTTTTGTTAGTTTGTTTTTCTTCAACACTATTATCTGATGTGATATATAAAAGTGGTTATCAGATAAATAGTTATATATTTGAAGATAATTTTGATAAAACAGACTACAAATTAACAAAAGAGGTGTTTTTTGGTTCTTTTGAGGATTATCAAGAGAGATTAAAAGAGGGCTTGACAGAGATTAGTCTAAAAGGTTTAGAGGGAGCATTAAACGGTGCAGCCTCACAATCTGCAAACTTAGCAAAAGGTTTTTTAAATGCAGCTGGTGATGGAATGGCAGCAGGTATGGGTATAGGTTTGATAATTGGTGGGATAGATTATTATATCAAATCTTCAAAAGCCTCAAAACAATTTATGTATGTAGTAGAGGTAGAGGATAAAAATGGTGTAAAAAGTAGAATAAACTACCTAATAACTATAATGAGATTTATCTATGACAAAAATTATGAAGATAAACATGAAGAGATAAAAGCATTGATTAAAAAAGAGGTTCAGTTATGAAAAGATTAAATTTTGTATTACTAGGACTTGTTAGTTTACTTTTTATTGGGTGTGGTTATCAACCCCAACCATACCAAAAGTTTAAAGGTGAAGATGTAAAAGTTATGATTGATGAGGGTGAAAATAATAGTGTAAGGTTTACTGGTATCTCATTTAACTATATGGGGAGTATAAGTCCCGCTTTTAATAGAATCTTAGAGTTAAAAGAAGCAGCTAATTATGCAAGAGTAAAAGGTTTTAACTATTTTATTATCGATGATGAAGGGTTTTCAAATATAGTAGGTACTCCAGTTACAACTATAACAGAGTTTTTAAACTATTGTAATAATCCAACAGCTTCAAGAACAACTTTTTGGGGAGCAGGAACAGATTGCTTAGGAAAATCATTTAGAATGGATATAGTTTTTTTCAAAGAAAAGCCTAAAGGTTTCCCTGTATGGAGCGTAGAGATGGTAGAAAAAGAGATAATTCCACTGAAAAAGTATAAATCATACTCAAAAGTTGGTGAGTATGAAACAAAATATTATAATATCTTTGAGCATGAGTTAACAAAAGCAGGTATAAAAATAGATTTAGATAGAGAGTTTTAATCTATTGGGATAAAAAAGGAGTTACTCCTTTCCCAATACAATATTCAAAATAGTTTATTCCTCTTCATATTTTTTTTGAAGCTTTTTAGTAAAATAAGCTAACAAAATCACTACAGCAGATACTATTGTGAAACCTATTATTTCACTTATCAAGTCTTCCATTTATTTCCTTTTTGTTTAATTGAATTTTTATGATAGCTAATGTTTTTTGTGGATATGATGAAAATAAATAAAGCAAGTAAAAAATAATATATAAAATGATATTTTTACTATTGATTTTGTACAATATAAAAAAGTTTTAAAGGGGCAAAGAAAACTTACAACTGAAATGATAAAAAATTTACATGAGCAGTTGAAGATAGCTTTTGAGAGTTTATTTGGGAAGGTTAGTTGTAATTAAGTTTTTTTGTATTGTTTTTTAGTTTTAGATTGAGTTTGCTGTATGCATTCTCTTGTAGAGCAAAGCTCTCCGCTTTCTCACTTTTTTGCCTGCAAGCAGGATTTCATGTTGTAAAAAGTAAGACTTGTGCTTACACTCTCTTTGAGAAAAAGCAACCAGACGCGTTGTTGAAGGCAAAGCAACCCTACAGTTGTCTAATTATTTCCTGCCTTGCGGAACTCGACATAGAACGTGACATTCAGTCACCTTTTATATCTTCGAACAGTCCTCAGTCTTTTCCGAAAATAATTAGAAAACTTCCGGCTTCAACAAAGTCTGGACAAATTCCTTAGCCACGAACTTTTAAAATAGTTATTGAGTATTACACCAATTTTGAATCTAATGGTATTAAAAAAAGAAAACATCCTTATCCTCTTTCCAACATCTGCAAGAACTGGAGATTTATGAAATATTTACGGTGAAAAGTGAGGACTGTGTTAGCGTCAAAAACGTAACTAACTTACGTTTTAGCGAGTTCCGCAACGAAGTCAAATATTTTATAAATCGGAAGGTACCCTTCAGGGTTCTGAAGCCGTTGTGGCTTTTTTGCTTCTTTTTTGCCATCAAAAAAGATGATATTGTTTAAAGAGGAAGAGGTGCTTGACTTATTTTATCTATCTAAATTATAAAAGTGGAGATTCATCCTCAGGGGTGTTACTTCCTTTATCCTCAGGGGTGTTACTTTTAAAATAAACACTATAATGATTAGATATAATAAATTAATCTTTAAAGGAATAGGGTTTTTATTATTTTATTAATTATATTTTAGATAGTATTAAATATATAAAAAGGATAAATATGGAAAAAAGTTTAATTGAACTCATTGATGAAAAAATCTCACAAGTAAGAACTACGAGCTTAGATATTTCATTTAATGAGCTACTTGATATGTATGAAAATGACGAACTTGTTATATCCCCAGATTATCAAAGACTTTTTAGATGGAGTGAGGATAAAGAATCAAGGTTTATTGAAACATTAATATTAGAATTACCTCTACCCCCAGTTTTTGTTATAGAAGTGGAAGAAGGGAAGTATGAATTAATAGATGGACTTCAAAGAATTTCTACATATCTTCATTTTAGAGGAGTTTTAGAAACAAGAGATAATCCATTAAAATTGATTGATTGCGATATTATTCCTGAGTTAAACGGATTAACTTATGATGAGTTTCCAAAAAGCCTTCAAATAAAGCTAAAAAGAAATTTTATTAGAGTTGAAGTATTAAGAAAAGAAAGTGATATAAATCTAAGATATCATATGTTTAAAAGACTAAATAGTGGTGGAGAAATTCTTTCTGAGCAAGAAATCAGAAATTGTACAATTAGAATCTTAAATCCAGATATAAATAATTTTATCATAAATTTAAGTGAAAATGATGATTTCAAAAATACTATATATAATATTCCAGAAGAACAAATTAAGATGAAAAAAGATGAAGAATTAATATTGAGATTTTTCACTTTAAAAAATGACTTAGAAAATTATATATACCCTTTTGATGAATATTTGACAAGGTTTATGGAAAATGTAGCAACTTTAAAATACAAATTTGATTATCAAAAAGAAAAAGAAATTTTTGAAAAGACTTTCAAAATTTTAAATCAAATATATGATAAAGATATATTTGCTACAAAATTAAGTTCTGGTAATTATCAAGCCAACTTTGTTTTATATCTATATGATGGAATAATATTAGGAATACAAGACTATTTAGATGAATTAATTAGTTTTCAAGATATTGATAAATTAAAAAATATTTTTGACACAATTAAATCGAATGAAGAGATATATAAAAAAAGAACAGGTAGTAAAAGCAACATAAAATTAAGAGTTAGCATTATTAAAGAAATATTGGAATCTTTTTTAAATGACAATAGATAACTTAAGAGAAGAAATAGAAAATGAATTAACATGGAGAAGTAATGAATTCCGAATGTTAAAAAATAATATTTCTAATATAATTAAAGAAGAAGATAAACTTAAATATCGTAAATCATTAGTAGTTATGCTTTATGCTAATTTTGAGGGTTTTTGTAAAATATCTTTACTTGTATATGTTAAATACTTAAATAGTTTAAATATAAAGAGAAAAGATATATATAATAAACCTGAATTAATTGCATCAAGTATGAATGAAATATTTAAATTGTATGATGATAAAGATAGAAAGTGTCAAGTATTTAAAAGTAAACTTCCTAATGATAAAAACCTTCATTCCGTTTATAGAAGAACAAGTTTAATTAGTGAATTTGAAAATTTTATGGATGAATCCATAAATTTAAAAGAAGAAGTAATAAATACTGAATCAAACTTATGGTCTCATGTACTCTCTAAAAACTTATATATTTTAGGTATAAATCATGATATGTTTAAACAGTATAATGGGGATATTGATAGATTAGTAAACATGAGAAACTCTATCGCTCATGGTAGTGAAAGAAAAGGGATTACAGAAAAATCTCTTGAAAAACTTGAAAAATGCATATTAAGAGATGTAATGCCTAAAATCATAACTCTTCTTGTACGGGAAGCAAATCTTCTTAAAGTAAATTAGTTCTGATAGTGTTAAAAATCTATTGATTTACTAAAAAACTTTTTATTTTATTTTGATAGAAAGAAAGATTTTGATAAGTTTATTGAAATTTTATCAAAAAATATTTTTAGAAACTAGGTGGGTATTTTAGAAAAAGGGGACAGGAAAAAGAAATAAAGAAATAAAGGGGACAAAATAAAGGAAACAGCCACCTTTTTATATAAAACTAATTTGATAAAAAAATACTGATTAAGAGCAAATAATTAGTTTTTTAATATTAAACTCAATCTTCAAAATCTTCTTTAATACCTAAAATAATATTTTTAAATACCGGTAAATTATACCTTATAACATCTTCTATAATATTATCATCCGTACTATCATAATCATGAGCAATATAATTTCTTACAGAACTAATACCTTTCAAATCTTTATTTGTAAAGTTCTCTAGTATTTTAAATTCATTATCATCTTTTAGTTTTGCAAATTGTTCTGCTATTCTTATTATATTCATTCTAATAGCGGGTTTTATGATTTTATCTTCTATGGCATTTGTAATTTTTAGATTGCTATCATTGAGAATAAACTCAATATTTTCTATACACTCTAAAATCTTATCTAATCTATTTATCGCTTTAGACATAGACTAAATCTTTCATAATCTTTTTATTTGTATCAGGTACGAAGTCTACTTGTTGTTTAAAAATAGATTGTAATTCATCTTTTATAGAATCAATTCTAAGAAGTTTTGAAAAACCATCATTGTAGTGTTGGGAAAATTTATCATAATCTAATTTATAGGCAATATCAATATCACTATATTTAGTTTGTGTATTATTAGCAAAACTTCCAAATACACCTAATATCTCTATACCTTCTTTTTTATATACAGGTTTGAGTTCTTTTAATTTGATTAAGATTTCATTTTTTTCCATGAAGTATTATAACATAAAATGAGTTTGGTGGAGATGTCCGGAATTGAACCGGAGTCTTAAAACAGCTACTACCAGCGTCTACATGCTTAGAAGGGTTGAAAAATTTCACTTCACAACAGCTCAACCCGCAAAGCAATTGCGAAGCTAAGATTTAAAAGTGTCTCTAATTAGTTCAATCAATCCTAATAAGATAATCTATCTAGGGTGAACCCACAAAATCTACTTAGATAGAATCAGTAGTGTGAGCCTCCAAAGACTCAACCCGAAGGGAGTCTAGAATAAGTTGTTAAACTTACGCAGCTTTTGCGTAAGCTGGAGCGTAATCAGTATTGTTTGCGTCTAAAAAAAATGAACCGCGTAACGGCATGTTCAGGCCGACATGCAACTGATCCTCACTGCTCTAATCGATACCAAGTCATCCCCATGAAAATTTGGACGGAAATTATATCAAAACTTTTTAATATTTACAATAGTGTGTATTAGTCCAATACATATGGCACTGAGGATTAGTATTTAAAAGATATTGTACCGGAGATTTCATTTGAAGAGAATGATGGGGGATTTTTGTATTGTAATCAATTAGCCAATCAGCCATTTTTTCG
>Ga0208300_100064_pt1 | contig 132046 bp, 93 predicted proteins | sample 23_taG_FD_184096 | JGI IMG/M metagenome (GOLD analysis project Ga0208300, IMG submission 184096) | Marine viral communities from Cariaco Basin, Caribbean Sea - 23_WHOI_OMZ (SPAdes) (version 2) | ecosystem: Environmental > Aquatic > Marine > Oceanic | place: Caribbean Sea: Cariaco Basin...
GACATGGTTTAATACGTTAAGCTCGATTACAAATACAATAGGATTAATGATAGCTCTGTACATTAACTCCTTAAGACAGCTCAGCTAGTAACTGTATTAGTGGTGATGAAGATGACTTTATGAATAGTTAGTAGGTATGAGAATTAATCAATCATCAACCAATCTTTATAGGGATTTATCATATAATTATAATCCCATGAACTTATTGTATGGTACCCTTAGTTTAACATAATATACATTATGCGAAAACAAACCAACCGCTTTTATAAGATTCAAGATGGCTGTCATGACTCACTTTTAGAACAATTATTGTTATGCAGCATCTATCTCTTAATATGATTCTAAATAATGCTAACATGTTGCGGCTATTTTTTATTTCGCTTTGAGATTTTTAATCATAAGTTTGCCAACGTTATGCACAATAATAATTTTAATCTATTTAATCAGCACTTCGATGACTTTGACCAGCGCCATCTGTGGCATCCATACGCAAGTCTGCCGCCATCATATCCTAATGTGGTCATAGATAAAGCTGACGGCGTTTATCTGTATACCAAATCTGGTGAGCAGCTTATCGATGGAATGTCATCTTGGTGGGCAGCCACGCACGGATACAATCATCCGAAATTAAACGCAGCGCTTACAGCTCAGTTGTCTAATATGGCCCACATTATGTTTGGCGGCTTAACCCATCAACCGGCCATTGATTTGGGCAAAAAATTGCTTTCCATTACACCTCATGGCCTAGATGCCATTTTTTATGCTGACAGCGGCAGCATTGCTGTCGAAGTTGCCTTAAAGATGGCGCTACAATATCAATTGTCTCAGAATAAGCCTGAGCGCAATCAGATAGCAACCACTCGATCCGGCTATTATGGTGATACCTGGCATGCCATGAGCATCTGTGACCCTATAAATGGGATGCACAGTATCTATGGGAAACAGCTGCCGATACAGCTGTTCACGGACACGCCAGAAGCCGGTTACGACACTGCCTTAACACCCTGTATAAAAGAAAGCTTGTGTACATTTTTTGAACAAAATCAGCATAAAATGGCCGCTTTTATCATTGAGCCTGTGGTACAAGGTGCCGGTGGTATGCGGGTTTACAGCCCTGAATATCTCCAAATTTTGCGTAAATTGTGTGATGACTATCAGGTGTTATTAATTGCCGATGAGATAGCAACAGGCTTTGGCCGTACTGGCAAGATGTTCGCCTGCCAGCATGCCAATATATCACCTGATATTATGACTGTGGGCAAAGCATTAACTGGCGGTTATATGACCTTTGCGGCGACCTTATGCCAACGTTTTGTAGCAGACAGTATTGCCAATAGTGAGTATTCGGCGTTAATGCACGGGCCGACTTTCATGGGTAATCCCCTAGCCTGCTCTGTATCATTGGCTTCTTTAGAGCTGATTATTGAAGGTGATTATGCCAAACGTGCCCGCCACATTGAGCAGCTGTTACGGCAATATCTAAGACCGTTGGCCACCAATCATGAGGTCGCTGATGTACGCATATTAGGTGCGATTGGCGTTATAGAGCTGTATGACACCGTTGATATGCCGCGGTTTCAAGCACTGCTTATCAAGCACAAAGTCTGGATTAGACCCTTTGGTAAGCTTGTGTATATTATGCCGCCGATAATTATGACCGATGAAGAATTGGCTCTATTATGTGAGCGGCTAACCCAAGTCTTGGCGGAGTATTGGTCATGAGTGTATTTTTTATCAGCGGAATCGATACCGATATTGGTAAGACCTATGCGACAGGCGCTTTAGCGCAAGCACTATTGCAGCAAATGACGTCTAATCACCGCCTAAAGTCGGTTATCACCCAAAAGCTGGTACAAACTGGCTGCCTAGGCATTAGCGAGGATATTATTAGCCATCGAAAAATGATGGACATACCGCTACAACCGGCAGATCATGACGGCTTAACCTGCCCTTATGTATTTACAAAACCTGCCTCACCGCATCTAGCGGCCTACCTAGAAGATACTTTTATTGACCCCGCTGTGATTACCAAAGCCACTCAGGCGTTAGCGACAAGCTATGATATCGTATTACTAGAAGGTGCTGGCGGACTGATGGTGCCGCTGAGTCAGTCCTTGCTTACCCTAGATTATGTGGCAGCTATGGGCTATCCCGTTATTTTGGTGACCTCAGGACGTCTTGGCAGCATCAGCCATACGTTATTAAGTATTGAAGCATTGTCTCAGCGCCAGATACCGCTACATGCAGTGATCTATAATCAGTGGCAGCCTAATACGTATCTTGCGTCAGCGTATACGCCTGACAATGCTATTAAACAAAACACCCAGATTTACTTACAGCGCTATTTAGAACGCCACCATCCACAGACTTATTGGGTAAATCTACCCCACATAACAGACACAGATTCGGTAGATACTTCCCAAAACACATCGCAGTCGATGGCTAAGTATGCTAGCGAACTACTCGATGCGCTACCGACTGTTTGATAATGATCATAAAAATTAGATAACACATTTAAAATATGGTTAACCCAGACATCAAGGATAAAACGCTATGACTCAGCTGCTAAAACCCAATAGACATGCTAAGCGTGTCAAGATTAGCGCTAAGCTAGGGATGATATTGACCAGCTGCTTACTTGCCAGCGCCTGTACAGCAGCCTCTGTCCCTGCCGGTAGCTCGGAGCATGAGGCAAATCACTCTGATGTTAGCAATAACGATGCAGTCGCACAAAACAAAGAGACACAGGTCTTGCAGCAGGCCAAGCAGATTAAAGATGACTTAGCTGCGGGTAACTATGAGGCGCTAACCCCTTATATCCATCCTGTTAAAGGTGTGCGCTTTAGTATGTATGCTTATATACATAAAGATGCTGACAAGGTGTTTCGCCGTGAGCAATTCACCACTTACTTACAGCAGTCTCGGGTAAAATTTACTTGGGGCGCCAAAGACGGTACAGGCGACTTATACATCACCACCCTACCTAGCTTTTTAGATCACTGGGTGGCCGCACAACAATATGACTTTAAAGACGCCACATTTAATCAGTTTCAAGGCTCAGGCAATAGCTTGAATAACCTTAAAGAGGTGTATCCCAATGCCGATTTTGTTGAATTTTATCACTCCGGAAAAAACCCTGAGTATCAAGGGATGGACTGGCGTGCTATGCGCCTAGTGTTTGAAGAGTACCAAGGTAAAGCCTATCTGGTCGCCATCGTTAACGATCAGTGGACGGTTTAACAAGTATTAAACGGTCTAATAAGTATTAAGAAGTATCATGACCTTGACCTGTGATACCGCACCAAAAAAAGAGAACCCTATGCCATTAGATATACACATAATAGATGCTTTTACAGACACGGTTTTTAAAGGCAATTCAGCAGCAGTTATAATCCTCAACCAGTGGTTGGAAGACTCGGTCATGCAGTCTATAGCCAGTCAGAACAACCTATCAGAAACGGCTTTTTTGGTAAAAAATGAGACCGATTTAGAAGGTAAGGCGACGCTTGATTACCATATTCGTTGGTTCTCGCCGCTTAAAGAGATGGACTTTTGTGGTCATGCGACCTTAGCGTCTGCATTTTTATTGTTTGAACAGCATAGTACCGCCACAAGCATTCATTTTTATGCCAAAGCCGTGGGAAGCTTAATCATTCAAAAGACGCCTGAGGGCAAAATTCGTATGAATTTTCCAAATACCCTGCCGTCGCTGATTTACTCTGCCACTCATGAGCTTGCAGCAGATGTAGATCCCGTCATAAATACAGTGTTAGCGCACTTGCCTAATGCGGCTTATAAAATCTATAAAAACCATCAGGCTTATTTTATTATGTTTGATAATGAAGCGGCGGTTTTAGGGTTTGAACCAGACACCATGTTGATGACACAATTGGCGCCGCTAGGTCTGGTCTTAACTGCCCAAGCGCAATCAAATAAATACAGCAAGTATGATTTTATTTCGCGGTACTTCTCTCAGGCTTTAGGCGGTGCTGAGGACCCGGTAACCGGATCTGTACATACGGCACTGGCACCATTATGGGGCAAACAACTTAGTAAAGATCAGCTGCTTGCCTACCAAGCATCAAGCCGTGGCGGCGAACTGCAATGCGAGCTACAAGGCGATAGAGTGCTGATATCAGGGCATGCTGTACGTTACTTAAGTGGAGTCATTGAGATTTAATAATAAAATAATAAAATAAAGCGAGGTTAAGGCCTTATGGTCAGCTTTATGGTGTGGGCTATTTAACCTACGATACCATGTTAAAGATGAGTTTTTAAGTAAGCTGTTCGGATATAATAACCAAGTACTAAAATATATAACAGAAGCAAAAATCATGAGCGTATTTTTTATTACTGGCGCCGGTCCTCATATTGGCAAAACTTATGCAACCGGCTATCTTGGCAAACAGCTTATGGAACAAGGTGTCAATGTCATCACTCAAAAACTGGTACAAACTGGCTGTGATCGCGACATCGCTACTGACATCATGATTCATCGAGAAATAATGCAAATGCCGTTGCAAATGGTTGATAAAGCATCTGAAAGCTGCCCTTTTGTATTCCCCTTCTCTGCGTCACCGTCTCTGGCCTCACAGTTACAAAATGTCAGTATTCATCCCAGACGACTTGCCGTCGCAACCAAACAACTACAGCTGAAGCACGAATTAGTCTTATTAGAAATTGAGGGCGGCATTATGTCGCCTTTAAATGAATCTATACTGACGATAGATTATATGGCCTCACAGGGCTATCCGGTAATAGTCATCACCTCTGGGCAAGCACAAAGTATTGATTACACCTTGTTGGTGCTTGAGACCTTAGCACGACGTGGTTTGTCGCTACACTCTCTGGTTTATAATCAATGGCACGATGTGGATGTTGAGTTTACCGAGCAGACACTACTTGATGAAAATCAATATCAGCAAGCCTTTGATGAGCACGATACGGGCACCAAGATTGCAAAACACACACGCAGCGTTTTGTGGCATTATTTAACCCAGCATCATCCTGATGCATACTGGGTAGAGATGCCTCAAGTATGCGATTATGGACTTGACCGTATTTACAAACAATGGGGTGAGTTTGAGATAACCTCACAGTCTGATTTGAATGTCACGGTAAACACCCATGCGCTGGTGCAGGCAGGCTCAAGCGTCAGTATAGAAAGCTACGCGAAGGCGATTGCTGATACACTGCTGTATAATGGCCGTGCTTACCGAGAATAGCTATTTATCAATTTATCAAGGATATCGACTGGATAAAACACAACAACCAAAATAGCCCATCACTAATTAGTGTTATATAGCCACTAAAACTTGCCCAAAATGAGCGTTAATTACAGTTGATTACAACGGCTGTTGCCGAAAAAACGCAACCATTAACTGATAAATATCCGGATAAGCTGCCATCAGATCATTGGGTCTTTCAAAAAATACCTCGCTTAATACCGCAAAAAACTCAGCTGGATTGGTCGCCCCATAATCATCAATGCCAGGCTTAGGGCCGTATTGAAAGTCAGCAAACCCCTGCTCCATAACCTTGGTCCATTCAGTAGGATTCATATCTGACTGTATCGGCGGAAAGCCATTAGCCCGACCATTTAGCATATCAAGCTTATGCACAAACTCATGAATAACCACATTGTGCCCATCACGCCGGCCCGCATCCTTAACATCTTCCCATGATAGAATCACCGGACCACGTAGCCATGCCTCACCGCTGCGATGCTGATGCGCCTCGTGTACAATCCCCATCTCATCGGTCGTGGTGCTCTTAGTACGATAACTACTCGGATAGACGATAACCGATGACCAGCCTTTATACCACTCAAGCCCTAGATTTAATATAGGCAGGCAAGCTTGTAGTGCAATGGACTGGCGCACAAAGTCCGTTACCTCAAAGCCATTTGCCCCTTGAATATGCTTTTCATGCAAAAACAAAGTGGCCAAATCAAACAGTTTTAATCGCTGATCCTCAGATAAGTTATCTAAGATAGCAATCTTGCCCGCCACTTGGCGCCAATCATCCTCACTAAAGCGACTATCCTCTAATATACGCTGTTCTCGCCAGTCTTTTATCAGGTTGAACATGGTTTATATCCTTCTCATTCCTCTTTTAAGACTTCAATAGTATCTTTTGGCGAATAACCAAATTGTTTTTTGTATATTCGAGAAAAATAGCCATGATCATCATACCCCACCTTTTGGGCAACCTCATAGATGCTTAAAAATGGCTGGCTCTTTAGCAATTGATGAGCCTGCTTTAAGCGCATACTCTTAATCCACTCTGAATAGCTATACGGCGCTCCTTTAAATAGCTTATGCAAATATCTTACTGATACATGGCAGGCGTTAGCTACTGTCGCAGGAGACAAATCTGAGTTATATAGGTTTCTATACACATAGCTTTCAATACGCTTTAGATGGGTGGACTGAACATCTGTATTGCTACTCATAAGAGCTTCAGTAGGGGAGCTTATATGTAGCACCAATAAATTCAGTAATTGCTGCTCTAAGACATACCTCTCTATATCGGTCAGCTCATATTGATTCATGGTATTAATAATATGGGTAATTTGGAAAAAAAGTAATCGCCCCACCCCGCTTTCAAGAGATAAGATACGCGCAAATTCACGCTCAATTTGACTCACTTGTGAAGTTAACAGCGATAAAGGGATTTTTATAACGTATAAGCTGGCTTCCTTGCTATGATAAAACTCATAAGGTAGGTGCGATAGCTCAATAAAAAAAGCCCCTGGTCCAGAGGTTAAATCCCGTTTATTCTGACTAAAACTTACCTTGCCTGAAACAGGAAAAGTAATAAGCACACTTTGCTCAGCATCAGGGCTGGTTATTACTTCACGTTTATAATGCACTGTATTAGCATGGTAATAAGAGACGCCCATTTGATCTAAACCCACTTGATTTAAGCTACCAAAGAAACTCTGAGGCTGCACAAAGCTGACTTGTAAGTCAAAGTAGGTATCATTGATGGTGTGGCGCCAACCAAAAGCGCCCAATCTGTTTTTGGCTGACAGGCCTGTCTCAATTCCTTTCTCGAGATCATAGCTCAAAAGAGAGCTTGGGTATGTATTCATCCTTGAACACTCATAAGTAGCTAGTTATCAATTAATAATTGTACTCCTAAAGCTATCACAAATAACCTTAACTTCAAATCATAAAAAAGCGCAAAACAACCTTGTGCTTTGCGCCCATCAATCTATTGATTCTCTAATTGTGATTAATCCGATAGTCTCAAGCAGCTGGACTCAGCTTATAAGTTCCCGTCTGATGTAGCTCTGCCTGCCAACCACTTTTAAGTACTAATGTCGTGGTAGGCTCTTGAATTAATGCAGGCCCAGTGACTTTTGCGCCTGCACCAAATTTTTCACCATCATAAATAGGCGTGTCTATCCAGCCTTGTTCTCTTTCAAACAACATACTACGCGTGCCAGTTTGTGCCTGAGAAATATCATCCAACTGAGGTGGTAACGTAGGCAATTGCGGTTTACTAATTTTGCCCATAACCGATACCTCTATATTCACCAGTTCAACCTTGCTGTCTAGCTCATCATAGGTATATAGCTCTTTATGTCGCTTATGAAATCTATCTAAAATCACTTGCGCTGTATCGCCATCAATAAAGCCATTAGGGATTAATACATTACACTCATGGACCTGTCCTACATAGCGCATCTCCATGGTTCGTTCGATAACAATATCGGATTCCGAGAAGCCATCTTCTAACAACTTTTGAATGCCTTGTTTTTCTAACTCCTCTAGCTTGTTATTTAATGCATCTAGGCTAGCAGAAGGAGACATAATCATCATCTGAGTAGCCAGATAATTGTATTTGATATCGGAGATAATCTGACCAAAAGCACACAAGCAAGAAGCAATCTTAGGTACTAATATGGTATTAATCCCCATCTCTTCTGCCAAGCTGATAATATGCATACCAGCGGCTCCACCTGCACAGACTAAAGCAAAGTCACGAGGATCATAGCCTTTTTCAATGGTAATACGTCGAATAGCATTGGACATATTTTGGTTCACAATGGCACTCACCCCATATGCAGCATCTTGCATAGAAATACCTAAAGGATCTGCAACGTGCTGCTGTAGGGCAACTTCCGCTTTTTGCTTATCTAAGGTAACACTTCCTCCTAATACTGCATTGGGCTCTAGATAACCCAAAGCTAAGTTAGCATCTGTCACTGTGGGCAACGTGCCCCCTTTACCATAACAAGCGGGTCCTGGCGTTGCCCCAGCACTTTGTGGACCAACCTCTAGCATACCAAAAGTATTGACGTGGCCGATAGAGCCACCACCTGCACCAAGCGTTTCAACGTGAATCATAGGTACCCCGATACGATTACGTAAGAAGTCTATGTCTCGGTTTAAGCTAGTACGTCCAGCTTTGGCCATCGTAATATCAAAAGAAGTGCCACCCATATCCACAGTAATGATGTTATCAATACCAAAGGGGCTGGCAATATGTAGACCTGCTTGAGGTGCAGAAGCAGGCCCTGAGTTAATGGCATTTACTGCTCTTTCGCGCATAATATCGCCTACTGCTAGGCCGCCATTAGACTGAAAATAGCGGACAGGCTGCTCCGCACCAAGCTTTTTAAAATAGTCATCAATTTTATGCACATAAGAAGACATAACCGGACTCAAATAGGCATTTACCAAGGTAGTTGAAGTACGGGTATATTCTTTGATTTGCGGATAAACCTCACTGCCACAGCAAACAAAGACGCCAGGCATATGCTCTTCAATGAGTCGCTTAGCACGAAGCTCATGCTCGGGGTTACGGATAGACCAGACAAATGAGATGGCAACAGCTTCAACTTCTTGCTGTTTAAATATTTCAATGGCATCCAGAATATCTTGCTCATTTAGGCGTTCATGCTCTGTACCATCAGCAAGTACTCGGCCTCTGACCGGAAAGCGTAGATTTCGAGGAGTAATTTGTGGGGCTGGCGGGTAGCTGGCATCATAACGATAGCCTTCTTCCTTGTGTCCCAGTCGAATTTCTATGCTATCCTCGTGGCCATTGGTACATAGCAGGCCAACTTTAACCCCTTTCATCTGAATTAGCGCATTTAGCGCCACTGTGGTGCCATTAATGCACAGGTCACAAGCGGTAATAATCTCCTCAATAGGTCGATTAAATTTATCTGCAATCTGCTGCAAACCGTTGGCAATGGCTAGTGTGCCATCCTCTGGTGTGGAAGGTGCTTTAAATAAGTGAATGTCACCGTTTCTTTCGGCCAATACGAAGTCGGTAAAAGTACCGCCGGCATCCACGCCAATACGAAAATCATTTTTCATGAGTTATCCTTAACTTAATTTATATTTTTGGGTTTGTGGCTTTAAGACATCTGTTTTTGGTGTTGACGCAATGCCGCAGTTTGCTCTTCATCCACCTTCAGTGTCTTAGGATCTACAACCACGCCATACTCAAGTTTTGCCGCCTCTATAGAGATAATTCGCTCTTTGATATCTTTTAATACTGCAGCAATATCACGCTCAAAAGAGTTGCCATAACCACCGCCACCTGGATTGGTATTTCGTGCCCGCTCACCAGGGGACACTTGGGTCATGGTGTTTTGTTTATATAAATCGGTTATACCATCTTCATGTACAATTTCTAAGCGCCCTAATTTGAGCTCAGGAGAGATTTGCTTAGCGCCAGCCGCTCCCATAGTGGGATACTCACGCCCCTCGCCAAAGGCAACTACAGTCATCTCATGACCTAGGGGCTCAACCTCCCAAACGGTACCACAGCCACCACGATGTTTGCCGGCTCCACCACTGTCTTCTGCCAGACCATATTTGTGAATTAAAATTGGGTATTGGTATTCTAGTAATTCAATATCACCTGAGCTTAACGCACCAAAGCAGCATAGTGGTCCGCAGGCATGCCAGCCATCCATTTGCTGTGTCGCGCCAGCGCCAGAAATAATGGAGGCTAAAATCATGGTAACGTATTGCTCACCGGTAGTTGGGTCAATACCCGATATATTAATACCTGAGGCATGTCCCCACGAAGCTATCACTCTATCTGGAGCCGCCGCTTCAAAGGCCATACGCACCGCATCAGTCAAAGTCTCCATCGGTGTGGTGGTACAGTTGACATGAGGCGCAGGCTCTTTGGCATTACACAAGGTTCCATGCTCGCCTAAATCAACAGTTACGCAGCGATATAGCCCCTCATTGTATGGCGGATCTACCTGAGCAAACATCATCAGACCTAGCAGCACTCCTGACATGGAGTTACCGGCATAAGAGTTAATGAAATACGGCACTTGTGGTGGGCTAGTAATTTTAATATGAACATTGCTATCGGTAATTTCGATATCGGCACTAATAGTTAAATCACCCAGACCATGGCCTGAGTCTTCTAATATCGCCTCACCATGATATTGGCCATCAGGGATAGAGGATATTAAGGTGCGCATGTGGTTGTCCGCCATGTTTTTAAGCTCTTCAATGGCTGCCCTGACAGTATCTACCCCATATTTATCTAGCAATGCAATCATGTTACGCTCACCTACCGAGCAAGCCCCGTATTGAGCATTTAAATCGCCTTCTTGGTTACGGCGTGAGCGCATATTGCTGTGTATTAAGTTGATAACATCCTTACGCTTTACTCCTTTTTCCCAAATTTTAATGGGTGGAATACGCAGGCCTTCAGCATAAATCTCTTTGGCATCTGGGTTATATCCTGCGGGAACAGGGCCACCAATATCGGTCACGTGTCCTTTACACACAGTCCAAAACACCAATTCACCTTCATAAAATACCGGCTTATACATACAGCAGTCTAAAATGTGGCTGCCCATAAATACCGGGTCATTATGATAAATCACATCGCCTTCATGAATATCGTCACCATAATACTCAGCCACAGCCTTCATAGCCGGCATAAGAGAACCTAAGTGAATGGGAATATCCTGCCCTTGTAAAATCATTTCAGGTAAATGATCGAATAAGGCATTGCTATAATCGTGTGCTAGGTTAAATACGCTGGATCGAGCAGTTTTTTCTAAGGTAGTAGTCATCTCGCGTTGCGCAGTCTCTAAAGCACCACGGACAACAGATAAGGTGATAGGATCGATTGAACGTTTAAAAGTACTCATTGAAAAATCCCTTTCTAATGTGTGTGATAACACGGCTATTTAGTTATACATCCTGATAACTCATACCTTTCAATATAGCTATGTTGCACACAAGATAATTGACTCAGGACGCACAATTTTAGGATAAGAGTGCATATAAGCACTCAACGCTTGTATAGATATTGGGTTAAATAATAATGGCAAAAAAAAGCAGCGCTACATAAGCACTGCTTTTTATATTGAAGCTACAAAGTATTTTGTATTAAAAAACTACCCCACAACCAAACGCATAAGCTGTGTACTAACATAACCGCCAATAGTGCCCACCGCATAGCCCAATATTCCCAAGAAGACCCCCACAGGCGCAAGTGATGGATGAAAGGCCGTGGCCACAATGGGGGCTGAAGAGGCACCGCCAGTGTTGGCATTCGAGCCCACGGCTAAGAAGAAGAAAGGCGCCCGGATAAGCCTTGCCACGATAAAGACAATCACCACATGGATACACATCCATAATAGACCAATAAGTAGCAGGCGCCATTGAGAGACGAGGCCATTTAGGTTGATTTGCATGCCAATGGCAGCAATCAGAATAAAGATAAACACTGTGCCCATTTTTGAGGCGCCAATATGGTCTAAGCAGCGCACCTTCGTAAAGGAGAAACCCACACCAATTAAGGTAATGATAACCACCATCCAAAAGAACGAGCTGGCAAAGCTGTATTGCACCGCCCAAGTATACGGCGAGAAGAAGCCAGCAATCTCTGCGCCCAAGAAGTGCGCCAAACCCACCATAGCAAAGCACAGACCAAACATTACCATCAAGTCATTTAAGCTGCCGGGGCGCGCGTTATCGCGCTCATAGCTCTCAACCGCTGCCACCACTTTCTCAATACTGCCGGTATCTGCACGCAAAAACTTATCAATTTTCTCGCTGTGTTTGGCCATCACCAAGATAGCCAATAGCCATAAAGAGGCATTGGTGGTATCAACCAATATCATCATGCCAAACAAGTCATCACTGACCCCAAACAGCTCCTTCATGGCCGCTTGGTTGGCCGCACCACCAATCCAGCTGCCGGCTACTGCCGAAAATCCCCGCCATAAAGTGTCATCCATAAACATCTCAGGAGAGATCCATTTGGCAATGCCTAAGCTTATCGGCCCACTGATGATAATGGCAAAGCTTGCTGCAAAGAACATGGCAATGGCCTTCCAGCCCAATCCCAAAATCTTAGGCACATCCATCGACAGTGTCATCAGCAGTAAGCTGGCAGGTAATAAATAAGTGGCGGTAAAGTTATATATCTGCGAGCCAATACCTTCTGCAAACACCCCTAAGCTATTTAAAGTAGCAGGAATAAAGCAGCACAGTACGATGCCGGGTAATACCGCATAAAACCTGCGCCAGAACTTGCCCGGTAGGCCTTGGGTATAAAAAACCAAGCCAATAATGGCCATGATGATGCCAAAAGCTAATGGCAAGCTTTCAATGGCCGTGACTGAGGCAAGTAGATGAGATAAATCAGGCATTGGCTAACTCCGGTCAGGATAGCAAAATAAAATGGACTGCTAAAAAGTAACGTTTATTGCAAAAAAACACGTCAGTATAAAGAAGCCCTATTTTTGCTGCAACACAATCGTAATAAAGCTTAATATGGCCTGCCAGCACAATACCGCCTGCCGCTATAAGCATAATAAAGCCCGCCGTCAACCTAAACGAATGGCGCACAGGTTATCAAAGGCAAACACAAAGCAATGAATGAGTCAGATAATTAGCGTAAAATGACGGACAAATTTGCTAAATGAAAGCATCTTGGGAATAATACGCACCCTTGCTGCTTAATAGTAGCCTATCTTAGATATCAGCATACCCGCTTATAAAGAATTAAGGAAAGTATAATGAAAATAGCCGTCAGCGATGGCATCGAATACGCGCTCAATTGTAACTACCGTTTGACGGAAGTTGAAGCCACTGATTTTACCAATATTGCCGTCATTGTGGTGACTATGGAAGATCTGCCCAAGGCGCATGCTGAAATTGAAGATTTGGGCTTTAGTATTCCTATCTTTGTGGCCATCAAATATGGCGATAGCGTTCCTGATGAATGGCTGCCTCACGTATACGGCGTGCTAGAGCTGGCTGATGATCAAAAATACTATAACGGCCAGTTGGTCAATGCCGCAGCGGCGCACTATATAGACACCCTAGATCCTCCGTTTTTCCAAGCGCTACGTGAGTATACCGATTATGGTAATGCCGCCTTTGATTGCCCGGGTCATCAAGGTGGTCAGTTTTTTCGCCGCCATCCCTCAGGTCGCCGCTTCTTTTTATACTTCGGTGAGACCCTATTTCGTGCTGACTCCTGTAATGCGGATGTGGGCTTAGGCGATTTATTGATTCATGAAGGCCCTGCTTTTCAAGCGCAGGCCCATGCCGCCAAAGTGTTTAACGCCGACAAAACCTATTTTGTATTAAACGGTACGTCTTCTTCGAATAAAATCGCCATTGGTGCCCTTGTGGCGCATAACGATCTGGTACTTTTTGATCGCAATAACCACAAGTCTGTGTATCAAAGTGCACTGTCTATGAGTGGCGGTACGGCGGTATACCTTGAGACTGACCGTAATGCATACGGCCTTATAGGGGGCATTGCCTCACACTGCTTTGATGAGGCGGAGATTCGTGAGCGCATTCGTGAGGTATCTCCAGAGCGTGCCGATGCAAAGCGCCCTTTTCGTCTGGCCGTGATCCAGCTGGGTACCTATGACGGTACCATTTATAATGCTCGCCAAGTGGTGGATAAGATTGGTCATTTATGTGACTACATCTTGTTCGATAGCGCTTGGGTTGGCTATGAGCAGTTTATCCCTATGATGCAAGATTGCTCACCGCTATTATTAGAGCTGACGCCAGATGACCCAGGTATTATTGTGACTCAGTCCGTGCACAAGCAGCAAGCCGGCTTCTCACAAGCCTCACAGATTCACAAAAAAGACAATCACATCAGTGGGCAGGCGCGTTATGTCAACCACAAACGTTTTAACAATGCGTTTATGATGCATGTGTCGACCAGCCCTTTTTATCCGCTGTTTGCCTCTTTGGATGTTAACGCTAAGATGCACGAGGGCAAAGCGGGTCAGCGTATGTGGCATGAGTGTGTCATTGGGGGGATTGAAGCACGCAAAATGCTGCTCGATACCTGCACTTTAATTAAGCCGTTTGTGCCGCCAACCATTGATGGCAAGCTGTGGCAAGATTACGATACTGAGCAAATTGCCAATGACATTCGCTTCTTTGAATTTAAAGAAGGTGAGCGCTGGCATGACTTCGAGCAATATGCCGACAAGCAGTACTTTATTGACCCTTGTAAGCTGCTATTGACCACCCCTGGCATCAATATGGATACAGGTGAATATGAAGCAACCGGCGTGCCCGCCCCGCTGCTGGCGCATTATCTGCGTGAAAGCTCGGTCATTCCAGAAAAAGCGGATTTAAACTCCATTCTTTTTTTGCTAACCCCTGCCGAGACGCTGGCCAAGTTCCAGCATCTGGTGGCGCGTATTGTACGCTTTGAGGCGCACATTAAGTCTAACAGTCCGGTGAGCGAGGTGCTACCCTCACTGGCCAAAGCTTACCCACAATATCGAAGCTTAGGTATCAATGAGCTGTGTCAGCGTCTGCATGATTTTTATGCCAAGCACAAGCTGAACCAGTTACAGCAGCAAATGTTTAAGCGTGAGCACCGTCCTAAGTTTGCGATGCGTGCTTTTGATGCGCACAATGCCTTTATTCGCAATGACATTGAGCTGGTGCCTTTGGCGCATATTGAAGGCCGTATTGCGATGGAAGGTGCCCTGCCTTATCCGCCTGGCGTCTATTGTATCGTGCCTGGTGAAGTTTGGGGCGGCGCAGTGCTGGATTATTTCTTAGCATTAGAAGAAGGGGTTAATTCCTTGCCAGGCTTTGAGCCGGAGGTTCAAGGCGTGTACTGGGAGTATAATGAAGAAGGCCGCAAGCAGGCATGGGCTTATGTGCTAAAAGATGACTCTATCCCTGCCGAGCCGCTACCTTACAAAGCGTCTAGCGAGATTGAGCCTTATCACGACTCAGCCTCTTTTGAAGACAAACAAGAGGCGTTGACGCCTTTTGGTCATATTTAGTCTAAATGCGTTGTCTTAAAATGTGTTGTTTTAAATAGCATCAATTGACCTTTGGCTTGTGGCATTAGGCGATACCTGTTATAAATTCACTAACAAAGGTCATATTTTATCTTTTTCGTCACTGAGACTTATCCATGAATCGTTCCAAAGTTTTGCAGTATGTTAGCTACTCCGCCCTACTTTTAGCCCTAAGTGGCTGTGCTTCTACCCCAGACACAGCCGCTAAACATCCGGTGACCAGCACACCGAGCTCAAGCAAACCTGTGGTAAAAAATGATGCCCCCATCCCTTTTACTGCTAATGAGATCAAAGATATCAGCGCTGCGTTTCATCCCGGCAGCTGTGACTTGAGCAAGCTTAAGCAGCAAAGTGAAAAATATGACCTAGACGATACCTGGGTGAATTTGTATGAGCGCACACCGCAGCCTTTATCCGCTTTAGATGATCAGACCAGCTGTTTTTTGGCGCAAAGCAATGAGCTGTACGCGTATAGCGACGATTTTTATGATGAATCTCCAGAGAGCTTAAATCAAAGCTGGTTTAAGGGAAACATCCCCAATGATGCCAAAATAACCACCATGCGCTACCTAACCCCAAAAGCGCTGTTGGCTCAGTGTGACCCAGATTTGGGACGCCCTGTGATTATTGATTATGAAAAAGATGCCAAAGGTCATATCAGCCGCACCATCTTAATCAATGAAGATTTTGATCCCAGCTGCCTAAACAAATAAGGCTAAGCGTTAAGAAGACTCAACGTAAAGTTACTGCGGTAGACTGCGTTAGTTCACCACAAAAAAAGCAGCCTGACACAGGCTGCTTTTTTTGTGCCATAAAATTGAGGGTTTACATTGATGTACTACTGTACTAGAATACTGAAACATAGTTTTAACGGACAGTATTATGACCACCCCAAACCCCGCTTATAAAAGCCTACTTGGCCATTTGGCACATCTGACCTGCGACAAAGAGATTGATGCAGTATTGTCAGCGCTTTTAACTGATAAAGAGCAGCAAGATATTGCCAATCGTGTGCGTATCTTTGATTTGTTACAGCAAGGGGTGACCCAGCGCGTTATCTCTCAGCAACTGGGCGTGGGGATCGCCACAGTATCGCGCGGTGCCAGAGCGCTACAGCAACAAGATGCGACAGCCATTGATAAGCTTTTGGCCACTCATCGTCAGCAAGAGGCGGCCAATAGTAAAATAGAATAAATCTATCTTATTGTCTTCATACCAAATTGTCTTCATATCAAGTTATCTTAACACACATGACCTTTTATCCTCATTTTTACTGCATATTTACTGATTACACCCTTGTCTTTTTTGGAATTTATTTATGAGTACAGCCACCGTAAAGCAGCCTGATCCCATTGCCATACCCAGTAAGCCGGTTCGTATTAAACTAACCCAGGACATTGATTTTTTTGAGTTATTTAAGCGCATTGAAGCGCAGTTTGATACCTGCTATCTGCTTGAGTCATTGGGCGCAGAAGGTCATATGTCTCGTCATCATGCCATTGGCTTCTCGCCGGCCATGACAATCGCCGCACCCGATCGCCAAACCTTACGCATTACTGACAATCACAGCGGTGAGGTAACCGACTATCCCACCGACAATCCTTACCAGCTGCTGCGCAGCATCACCCCTCAGCATGTGATTGCTCGTGATCAAACCGGTGGACTGGTGGGGTATCTTGGGTATGACAGCGTCAATTTTTTTGAGCCTAGCCTCAATGCCAAAGCCAGCGAGCATTTCGAAGCCTTCAAATTTGGCGTCTACCTAGATGGCCTAACCCTCGATAAAATGACTGGTGAAATCTTCTATTTTTATTACCCCACTCATCAGCAGCAAAACCGCATCGATACCGTAAAACAGCTTCTAAGCTCACCTGTACCCAGCTATAGCACACCTACCGTTGAATTCTTAGGTGATGGCATGAGTCGTGAGCAGCATGCCCAAGCGGTAATGCAGGTCAAAGAGGACATCATCTCAGGGCGTATTTTTCAGTGTGAGGTCGGCTTTAAGTCCAAATATAAGATTAGCGGTGATCACATCCCTATTTATGAAAAGCTGCGTAAGGTAAACCCCTCACCGCACATGTACTTTATGAAATTCGGTACCCAGCGCATTATTGGTGCCTCACCTGAGCTGTTGTTCCGCCTGCGTCAAGGTGAGATGGAGACTTATCCGCTGGCAGGTACAGCCAGACGCGGCAAAGATGAGGTTGAAGACCGTCAATTGGCGCGCGCCTTGCTAAACGATGCCAAAGAGATTGCTGAGCACAATATGCTCGTTGACTTGCACCGTAATGATATTGGCCGAGTTGCCCGCTTTGGTACGGTCAAAGTACGCAGCCTAATGGACATTAAGCGCTACTCTCACGTGCAGCACATCTCATCAGAGATTGTCGGCGTATTGCACCCTGATGAGGACATGTTCAGCGCACTTGCCAGCAACTTCCCAGCCGGCACCTTATCTGGCGCCCCAAAAATTGAAGCCATTAAGATTATTAATGAGCTAGAGCCCGATGGCCGCGGTGCTTATGGCGGAGCGCTGGGTTCATTTAACTTCAATGGCGACTGTATTTTTGCCATTCCCATTCGCAGTCTGTTTATCAATGGTGAGTCCGCTTATGCACAAACTTGTGGCGGCAATGTCTATGATTCAAACCCACAAGATGAGTATCTAGAGATTCAGCGCAAATTATCGGCGATGAAGGTGGTGCTAGACAGTTTTATTCATAGCTAAAGCTGTCTTTGGCATAGATCTGTCTTTAGCATAGGCAGACGCCTTATCGAGCCTATACTTATATCAAAAAAATAGCTAAAAACTATCCTCAAGGATTACCGATGAATGTATTAATCATAGACAACTACGACTCATTTACTTTTAATTTGTATCAATATGTGGGCGAGATACTACACACGCAGCCAGACCAAGCGGCGGCTCCTCAAGTGACTGTTAAGCGCAATAATGAGATCAGCTTAGCCGATATTAAGGCGGCCAATTATGACCGCATCATCATCTCTCCTGGTCCTGGCTCACCGGATGATCCGGCGTACTTTGGGGTATGTGCTGAGGTCATCCGCGAGCTTGGGCCGACGATACCGCTATTGGGAGTGTGTTTAGGGATGCAAGGCATCGCACACGTGTTCGGCGGTGATGTGGTGCGCGCCGGCGTGCCGATGCATGGTAAGACCTCACCCATTCGCCATGATGAGCAAGGGGTGTATCAAGGGCTGCCACAAGACATTGAGATTATGCGTTATCACTCATTGATGGTCAAAGCAGATACCTTGCCTGAGTGCTTAACGGTCACCTCTGTGGTATCCAATGAAGCCTATGCCGGTCAAGACTTAATGAGCCATGTCAAAAATGGTGAGGAGATTATGGGCATTCGCCACAAAACATATCCCATCCAAGGGGTGCAGTTTCATCCTGAGTCGTTTGCCACTGAGGGCGCCAAGCGCTTGCTGTCAAACTTTTTGTTGCAGGTATAAGCCTCTTTTATGTAAACTTATTTTAGGACGGGACATCGGTCATAAAAAAGCCCAGCTGCATGCAGCTGGGCTCTTTTATTATTGGGCATGTAATCATTAAATTAAGACGCAATACGCTGTAAAAAGGCACGCGTCCGCGGATGTTGGGAGTGTTCGAACAATTGCTCTGGTGGACCGACCTCGACCACATAACCATCTTCCATTAGCATCACCACATCGGCCACATGACGCGCAAAGTTAATCTCGTGCGTGACCACCACCATGGTCCAGCCCTCAGAGGCCAGTTGCTGCATGGTTTTTAGTACCTCTTGTACCAGCTCTGGGTCAAGTGCTGAGGTGGGCTCATCGAACAATAACAAATCAGGCTCAATGGCCAGCGCTCGAGCAATACCTACCCGCTGCTGTTGACCCCCCGATAGCTGAAATGGGTATAAATCCACCTTGTCTGATAGCCCCACTTTTTCAAGCAGCTGTAAGGCTTTGGCTCGAGTTTCTGCCTTATTTTTGCCTTGCGCCACCACAGGGCCAAGCATCAGGTTTTCTATGGCCGTCTTATGCGGAAATAAATTATAAGACTGAAACACCATGCCGGACTTTTGTTGTAACTTGCGCATCACAGCCTTTGAGGGCTTAGCGCCAAAGTCGACCTTTAAGCTGCCATCATCAAATTCAATAACCCCCTGCTCAGGCACTTCAAGGGCATTGAGACAACGTAAAAAAGTGGTTTTACCTGAGCCCGACGGCCCCAGTATCACCACCACGCTGCCCTTTTTGATATCCAAATCAATGCCCTTGAGCACCTCATTGTCGCCAAAGGCTTTTTGAATATTAGTTATTTTTATCATAGCGGTTTCCTAATGAGTGCTGCTGGCCATATCCTGACCAAACTATTTGGCCACGTAGCGATCCAAACGGGTCTCGAGTCGACCTTGCACGGCACTCAAAGCCAGACAGATGACCCAATATATTAAAGCCGCCTCAGTATAGACCAGCATAAATTCATAGTTTCGCGCAGTAATAATTTGAGCCTGCTTAAACATCTCAGTGACTAAGATAAGTGAGGCAAGAGAGGTGTCTTTTACAAGGCTAATAAAGGTATTCGACAAGGGTGGTACAGACACTCGCAGTGCTTGCGGCAAGATGACATGACGAAAGCTTTGCAAATAAGTCAGACCCACGGTAGCGCCCGCTTCCCACTGCCCCTTAGGAATAGATAAGATAGAGGCACGTACAGTCTCTGATGCATAAGCACCAATATTGAGCGAGAAGGCAATAATTGCTGCCGGGAAAGGCTCAAGCATGACCCCAACGCTTGGCAGACCATAAAATATAATAAAAAGCTGCACCAGCATTGGCGTACCGCGTATGGCCGACACATAAATACGTGCCAGCCTATACGCAATCTTATGCCAAAGTGCCTGACGTGGCACCACTCGAATCAGCGCCACCACCAAGGCGATGGCCATACCAATAATAAATGAGGCAATGGCCAACGGAATGGAATAGTAAATGGCGCCTTTTAGCATCGGCCAAAACGACTGGATAACGATATCAGCCCGCGCTGGTGACATAAATGGCAGCATGGCGAGCAGACTTTGTAGTGCGTTTAGCAGCGAAGAGATCATTTTTTGCTGATATCCTCACCGAAAAACTGCTCGCTTAATCGGGTTAATGTGCCATCTTTATGTAGCTCATCCATCGCTTCGTTGATTTTTGCCAGTGCCGCATCATCTCCTTTTAGCATCACCAAGCCTGAGCCGGTCATTTCCTCAGCAGGGGCTTTTAGCTTGATTTCAAGTGAGCTGTCTGGGAATTTTTTTAGATAATCAAGCACGGCTAGATTGTCATTTAAAGTAAAATCAGCACGGCCTTGTTTGACCAACTCCACCGCTTGGGCCATACCATCTACAGGCACCACTTCAGCTTCATATTTTTTGGCCAACTCGCCATAGTTGCTGCTTAGTGACTGCGCTGATTTTAAGCCTTTTAAAGACTCCCAAGAGTTAAAGCGGCTGTCTGATTTTGGGGCAAGTACCACAGCGCCTGACCAGCTATAAGCTTCTGCTTTGTCATACTTGGCTTGACGCTCAGGGGTGGTAAGACTCACTTGGTTGGCCACCATGTCAAAGCGTTTGGCATCTAGGCCGGCAAGCATCGCATCCCACTGGGTCTCTTTAAACTCAACTTTTACACCAAGCTTATCTGCCACAGCACGGGTGACTTCCACATCATAGCCGGTCAGTTTGTTTTGCTCATCATGATAGGTATATGGAGGGTATGTGCCCTCAGTCCCTACGTTGATGGTGCCACCACTGTTGATGCGGCTTAATAAGTCAGAGTCTGTGCCTGTAGATTGTGTCGCCTCTGCCTCTTTGGCGCTATCGGTTGAGGGGGTTTGGTTACAAGCGGCCAATAAGATGGCGCCGGTTGCCATTACGGTTAGATTTCTTAATCCACGATAAGACATAGCAATTCCTTGAATAAATAAAATAAAAAAACATCAGTAAAAAATATAATCTGGATTGAACCCGTTGCAAGATGTCAAAACCAAGCAAGGTATTCCATCCAAAATAAGTGACCACTTTAACCATCTTGCAGGAGTAGCCCTTGATGGGTACAGCTATAAATTATTCAATGATAACCCTAATTCCGATTTTGCATTTATATATTACTTTTTATGCTAGCGCTTTTTATGATAGACGATGCATATAAATCAGATGCATACAGAGCAAAGGGCACTGATCTGCCATTCTAACAAAATTATCTGCCAAAACTGCACTCTCCTTACTATTGGCACACCAAATTGTTTGTAAATGCCACGCTTATCTCAAAGTCGCCTCCAAAAAATACTCACAAGTTCACTGACAACTTGCCTGCCTGTGCTCTAAAATAGCCACTTTTGAGAAAACTGCATATTATTTATAGCCAATTGGTTATAATAGGTCTAACTATTTGTATAGATAATTTTATACTTAATGTTTTAGATGATTTTTTAAATAAAAGAACAATGGACTACTTATAAATGATCAGCTTATTTGATATGTTTAAAATTGGGATTGGCCCCTCAAGCTCCCATACCATGGGGCCTATGGTCGCAGCTGGCATGTTTATCGATGAATTAAAACAGCAATTTAGATTGCAAGACATCGTGCGCCTACAAGTGGATCTCTATGGCTCACTGGCTTCGACCGGTAAGGGGCACGCCACAGATACTGCCTGTATCTTAGGCCTGCTGGGGTTTAAGGCCAACAAAATCGACACCACCAAAGTGAGCGAGTATTTAGCGCCCGTACTACAGCAGCACACGCTTAATCTAAATGGTGAGCACACCCTAAGCTTTGATTACGATCATGACATCATTTGGCATCCGCGCAACAGCTTGCCGCATCATCCCAATGGCCTGAGCTTTACTGCGTATCATAACAGCGGTGAGCAGCTGTCTAAGACTTACTACTCTATCGGGGGCGGCTTTGTGGCCACTGAAGAGGAGTTTGATACTCCCGCTAAGGCGCAGGCAGGTGAGACGGAAGCTGAAGCTGCCCATGCCGCTGACAACGTGGCCATTACCAGTGACCGCTCAGTGCCCTATCCTTTTGGCAATGGCAATGAGCTACTAGAGCAGTGTGCTAAGCACAATCTTAGTATCAGTCAGGTCATGATGGCCAATGAGCTGTCTATCCGTGATAAAGACACCATCTATGCTTACTTAGATGAGGTCTGGGAAGTCATGCAGCAGTGCGTCAGAAACGGCTGTAAAGGAGAGGGTATCTTGCCGGGCGGGTTAAAAGTAAAGCGCCGAGCCAAAGACATGTACCGTCAGCTGTTAAATGAGCTTGAGAGTCCCAAAAAAGCCAGTGATAAGCTCATGGCCATGGACTGGGTAGATCTTTTTGCTCTCGCGGTCAATGAAGAAAATGCCAATGGCGGGCGTGTGGTTACTGCCCCCACCAATGGTGCAGCTGGTATTATCCCTGCTGTATTACACTATTACCGCGACTTTTTACCCAGCTACAGCCCGCAAGGGGTGCGTGAGTTTTTGTTGACGGCCGCCGCTATCGGTACCATTATCAAGCAAAACGCCTCAATCTCCGGTGCCGAGGTGGGCTGTCAAGGTGAAGTGGGCTCAGCCTGCTCTATGGCGGCAGCCGGTCTGGCCCATGTGATGAATCTATCCCCTGAGCAGTGCACCAACGCCGCTGAGATTGGCATTGAGCATAATTTAGGCCTGACTTGCGACCCTATTGGCGGGCTGGTGCAAGTGCCTTGTATTGAACGCAATGCGATGGGTGCGGTTAAGGCCATTAACGCGGCAAGATTGGCCAGCCGCGGTGACGGCAAGCATCATGTGTCGCTAGATAAGGCCATTGCTACCATGAAAGCTACTGGCGCTGATATGATGGATAAATATAAAGAGACGGCCATGGGCGGGCTAGCGGTGTACGCTTACAACCCCCAAGACAGCAGCGTTGATGGTTCACGCATTGAGATGGTTGAGGTCGGTGTGGGTTATCCGCAGTGCTAGATCATTAGTGCTGGCTTATTATTTTAGCTAAAAAAGACCCGCCTTATTTAAATAAGGCGGGTCTTTTTATGAGCCACTACTCATGGTTTACTCATCACTCATCGGTTATCTGACAGCCATCGCCATCAATACCGCAGCTTGTAGTATCAGCTTGGCTGTCCTCCGCTAACTGCTCTTGATGAATCTGTCTGAGCGCCTGCTCAAAGTCTGCTTGTGCCATCGCGCCTGGAATCGCATATTTATCATTAATCACAAAATACGGCACACCGCGTACCCCTAATTGCATTGCCTGTTGTTGGTCAATAGCGACTTCATCTTTATACTCGTCACTATCAAGCAGTGCATTCACATCAATATCTAAACCAATGTCACTGGCAATTGAGGCTAATACCTGACGATTGGCCAACTCTTTCTTATCAATAAAATAAGCTTTATAGACCGCCTTTTTAAAGCGGTCCGCCAATTCAGGTTTGTTTTGTTGCACATATTTGGTCAGTCTGTGCGCATCCATCGTATTGGTAAATAAGGTATCGGTGTAATCGAAGTCTAACCCCTCTTCTCTTGCAGTCTGAGAGATATTTGCAATCTGCTGGCGAGCTTGCTCATCGTTGATACCATATTTTTGCGCCAAGCGTTCTAAAGTTGAAGCAGTCGCCTTTAGTGGTGCATTGGGATCTAATTGAAATGCTTTGAGTTCTATATCTACATTGGTAGTGAGTTCATTTTGCGTCTGTAACTGAGCGATGGCTTTATCCAGTCGTACTTCACCAATGTAGCAATATGGGCATGCATAGTCCGACCAATAACTAATTTTCATAATAAATTCCTGTGTATAAAATCTTAACGTCTTATATAAGGGTAACGAGCCGCCATTTAAACAGCAGCTGCTATGAATAACATTCAGGCATAAAAAAAGACCAACTCGTTAAAGTTGGTCTTTTTTATTAGCAGTTAATGAGAGTGAACCCATTAACTAGCCATTTAATCAGCTATTTAATTAGCCATTGCTGCTACGGCGGGCTGGACGGCCTTCACCTGAGCGAGCTGGTCCACTGCGGCGTTGACCACCTGGTTTGCCAGCGCTTGCACCGGTAGGTTTACCACCGAAGCGGCGACCGGCAGGTTTGCCACTAGGACGACCAGCGCCTGCGCCACGTTTCTCACCGCTGGCATTGTCAGCAGACTTACCACGGTAGCCGCCGCCACCGTTACCACCACGACGGTTACCCGCGCCTGGGCCACCACGACGATTGCCACCACGGCCACGTTTGGCTGCTGTGCCGACGTGCATGTCTTTGGTGTTTTTCTTAGGCTCCATACCCTCGATTTCTTCAACCGACATGGTACGTTTTAGATAACGGTTGATGGCATCAAGCTGCGCACGGTCATCAATGCTACAGATGTTGATAGCGATACCGGTACGGCCGGCACGACCACTACGACCGATGCGATGCACGTAGTCTTCTGTTTGACGTGGTAAGTCGTAGTTGAATACGTGCGTAATACCACTAACATCGATACCACGGGCAGCGACATCAGTTGCCACTAGGATAGTAATTTTACCTGCTTTTACATCATTAATGATGCGGCTACGTTTGGCCTGTGGTAAGTCGCCATGTAGGAAGCTGGCTTTATGGCCTTGCTCTTTTAAGCTCTTAGCCAATGTCTCACAGCTGCGCTTGGTGGCAGCAAAGATGATCGCTTGGTTCACATCTTTTTGAGTTAATAGGTTATCTAAGATACGGTTTTTATGATTAAAATCATCAGCGTAATATACCGACTCATCAATGTGCTTGGTCTCAGCTTTGATATCGATACGTTCAGGGTTGTTGGTGAAGCTGGCGGCAATTTTACCTACCGGGCCATCCCAAGTGGCTGAACACATAATGGTTTGACGATTTTTTGGTGCCGCTTTCATGACTTTTTCGATGTCTTCAGCAAAACCCATGTCAAGCATGCGATCGGCTTCATCAAGAATTAGAATATCTAATTCAGATAAATCGATACGGCCTGAATTCATGTGATCGATAAAGCGTCCTGGTGTGGCGATAATCACTTGAACGCCTTTATTTAGCGCACGAATCTGACCACCGTAAGGGGCGCCGCCCACAAGAGGCACACTGAAGATATTACGGGTTTTTGAGCTGTATTGACGTACGCTATCACTCACTTGGTTAGCAAGCTCACGTGTTGGGGTCAAAATGACGGTATGTACCACTTTATTGGTGGCTTTATCACGAATGATTTTATCCAGCATAGGCAGTACGAAAGCGGCTGTCTTACCACTACCGGTTTGGGCAGATAGCAATAGATCACGGCCGGCTAGTGCTGGCGGGATAGACAGGGCTTGAATAGGTGTTGGGTGCTTGTAACCGCTTGAAGTTAATGCTTCAAGTAGCTCTGGCGCCAATTCTAGGTCAACAAAGGTCACTTTATCTTCAGTGTCTACTTCGCTGTTAGGATGAGTCTTATCGTTTAAATCTTGAGTGGTGGTGATACCGTCTACTTCGTTTGCGGCATTGTCTAAAAGAGTGTCTAAGTTTGACATAAATGTGTGTCCATTTAAATACTGCCACTGAGTATCCTGCCAATGCTGAGGGCAAGTAGTGAAACAGTTAAAGTTATAAGGCACAACACAGATAAGCGTTAGTTAAGCTGTACATCCTATGTACAAGTTAGCAACGTATTTTGGTGGTTGTTACCGTGAGGTCGTTAGCAGCAAGAGACATAATTATCTTTTGTTAGGCTAACAGCAAAATCATCGGCAACAATTTTAAAAGGTGTCTTCTCCAGACGACAATTGCGGGCGATGTTATCAATCAGCAAGCGCAGAGTATAACACAACTAATTTAAATAGGTGGACTAATTTAAAATTATATTTAAAAACATCCACCTAGCTCACTCAGTATCGCATACCCTGCCCTTTGTCCGACGCTACTTGCTATCTGAAAATTTACTGTCTTAAAGCGAGCTATTTGAAAGTTTGCTATTTTAAAGACAGTTACTTTAAAGACAGTTACTTTAAAGACAGTTACTTTAAAGACAGTTATTTAATCGGCTTTAGCTCAAGGTTGACCGCACGCTGTACCGCAGGACGTGTAGAGATTTGCTTCGCCCAGCGCTGTAGATGGGTGTAGCTGTCCACTTGCAAGAATTCTCCAGCGCGCTCATACGACTCATCCAACGCCAAGCGGCCATACCAAGGCCAGATGAGCATATCAGCCACGCTATAGCTGTCCTCGCCATCGCCAATCATATATTCATGGTGGGCTAAGTGCTTATCTAGCAAATCTAATTGTCGTTTGGTCTCCATCGTAAATCTGTCAATGGGATACTGCATCGGATATGGCGCATAGCTAAAGAAATGACCAAAACCGCCGCCCAAATAAGGCGCGCTGCCCATTTGCCACATCACCCAGCTTAGATAGGTGGCGTATTTTTGGGTTTGTGTGTTTTGTGGCTTAAATTTATTAAATTTTTCTGCCAAATACATCAAGATGGCGCCCGATTCAAACAATTTGACAGGATTGTTGGCATCAGAGTAATCGATAAGTGCAGGAATTTTAGAGTTTGGATTAATCTCCACGAAGTCTGAGCCGAATTGATCATTCTCCATAATGTCAATTTTATAGGCATCATACTTAGCCGACTCTATGCCAAGCTCAGCGAGCTCCTCTAACAATATATTTACCTTAATGCCATTGGGCGTGTTCAGCGAATACAGCTGTAGAGGATTGTCGCCTTTGGGTAGAGTTTGCTGATGACGGGCGCCTGCTGTGGGCTTGTTGGTATTGGCAAACTTGCCACCATTGCCCTCTACCGGCTGCCACACTTTAGGGGGCACATAATCTGTATTGGTATCATTTAAGGTGTTGTTTGAGCTCATGATAAGTCCTTTTTTTATTAACGTGTTATTGAGGCGTTATGGGCTTTATATGTTTTGATTTAGCCTATCATAAACAATTTTTTGGTTAAGTTCAGTTACAGATTAATTGACAGCCCATTACTAACATTAACACTAAATAGTTCGTGCGGCGGCCGTGGTACTATAGACAACTTTATTTTCTTAGTTAAACCTAATTTTTTAGGTCGTCTTATGCCCAATAATTCTAATAATCAAGAAATCACTAACACCACCGCCACTTCATTGGCATCAGATTTACAGCCCAAATTCACTTTATCTGCGGTTCAAGCCAAGTTTTTGCCTTATGTTCTTGCTGTCGCTTTGTTTATGCAAATTTTGGATGCGACTATCTTAAACACGGCCTTGCCGGAAATGGCGCTGGCGTTAGGTGAGTCGCCGCTCAAGATGCAGTGGGCTGTGATCAGCTATGCATTAACTTTAGCCATCTTTATCCCAATAAGCGGGTTTATGGCCGACAAGTATGGGACTCGCAAAGTATTCTTAACTGCGATTGTACTGTTTAGCATTGGCTCAATCTTCTGTGCCATGTCCCCTAATCTGGATATCTTGGTCGCCTCTCGCATACTACAAGGTGTGGGCGGAGCAATGATGACACCCGTGGCCCGCTTGATATTGGTCAAGTCCTATCCGCGCAACCAGCTACTGACGGTGATGAACTTTGCCGTTATCCCAGCTTTGATAGCGCCCCTTGTCGGCCCGCTGGTTGGCGGCTATCTGGTGCAATATGCCAGCTGGCACTGGATTTTTTTGATTAATATTCCGATGGGGATACTGGGCTTTATCCTTGGTTTTAAATTGGTACCTGATATTAAAGAAGCCGCTGGCAAGTTGGACTGGTTTGGTTTTGGTCTATTTGCGCTCGCCGCTGGATTATTGACGCTGGCAGTTGAGCTGTTATCCAAGCCAGGAGAGGCCATCCCAGGCTTTGTTCTCATCGCGGCCGCACTTGGCTTGTTACTCATGTATGTGCGCCATGCCCGAAAGGCAGGCAACCCTATTTTTCCGCTGTCGTTATTTGATGTTCGAACCTTTAGAATTGGTATCACCGGTAACTTATTTACCCGACTTGGTATCAGTGCTGTGCCCTATTTATTACCGCTATTGTTACAGGTGGCATTTAAATATACGCCATCGCAGGCAGGCTGGTTGTTAACTCCTATTGCTGTCGGCGCCATGGGCATCAAGCCTTGGGTAAGTAAAATCATTCAGCGCTTTAGCTACCGCAAAGTATTGGTCACCAATACCACCATCCTTGGTATTTTGATTATTTTATTGGCGCAGCTAAATGCCTCGATACCTTGGTACTATATTGCACCGCTTTTGGTGATTATGGGGGCATGTAACTCCATGCAGTTTAGCGCCATGAACACCATTACTATCGGTGATCTAGAAGGCAGTCAAACCAGTAGTGGTAATAGCTTAATGGCTGTTAACCAGCAGTTGGCCATTAGTTTTGGTATTGCTTTTGGCGCCACCATATTGAGCGTCTTTAGCGATAGGCTTAACTTTGAGATTGTCAGTGCCTTTCATGCCACCTACTATGTGCTGGGTATTATCACCATCATCTCTGGGCTGTCATTTTTAAGATTAAAACCTGAAGATGGCCGAGGCTTATACTAAGTGATTGCCCATAACGAGTTGTCGATAAAATGATGAAAAACCTTGTCTGTTTAGATCATAAATTTACTTTAAAATCATACTTTTAATAACTTATTCCTAAGGTACTTATAGAATTTAGTAATGAGTGGTTAAAAAGATATAAAAAAATGTTGAATTTACACTGAAATTAGAGTAATTTTTTAATGTAACAATACTGTAATGTTAATTTAATCTGATAAGGACAGGGCCCTATGAGCATGCAAGACGTCATTAAACGTATTGAAGAACGCTACCCACACCAACCGGAGTTTATTCAAGCAGTAAAAGAGGTAGCGAGCACTATTGACGTTGTATATGATCGTGATCCGAGCTTCGCGAAATATAAAATTTTTGAGCGTCTGACTGAGCCTGATCGTATTATTAGCTTCCGTGTTAACTGGGAAGATGATGAAGGTAACATTCAAATCAACCGCGGCTGGCGTGTCCAGTTTAGTAATGCTCTAGGTCCCTACAAAGGCGGTATCCGCTTCCATCCCACCGTTAACGAGTCTATCTTAAAATTCTTAGGCTTTGAACAAATCTTCAAAAACGCCCTAACCGGTCTGCCTATGGGCGGTGCAAAGGGTGGCTCAGACTTTGACCCACATGGTAAATCAGACAGCGAAATCCGCCGTTTTTGTTATGCCTTTATGCGTGAGCTGTATCGCTATATTGGTAAAGACATGGACGTACCGGCCGGTGATATTGGGGTTGGTGGCAGAGAAGTCAGCTATATGTTTGCGATGTACAAGAACCTTACCAATGAATACACTGGGGTATTGACTGGTAAAGGCGTTGGCTTTGGGGGCAGCTTGTGTCGCTCAGAAGCCACTGGCTATGGGGCCGTTTACTTCCTACAAAACATGCTAAGCGCTCACAACGACAGCATGGAAGGCAAAACGGTACTGGTTTCAGGTGCTGGTAATGTGGCCGTCCATGCCGCCGAAAAAGCCATTGCTTTGGGTGCCAAAGTCATTACTTTATCAGACTCAAAAGGCACGTTGTACGACGAATTTGGTTTTGATCAAGAAAAACTCGATTGGGTAAAACAGCAAAAAGCCAATCGTCAGCCTTTATTTGAGTACCATAGAAGATTCTCAGGCAGCGGCGTGTGGCTACCTGGTGAGAAGCCTTGGAAGTTCGATGGCGATATCGCTATTCCTTGCGCCACTCAAAATGAAGTGACCGCTGCTGATGCCGAAGCCATGTACGAGCATGGTGTTCGTTATGTGGTTGAAGGGGCTAATATGCCTCTTGATGCCGAAGCCATTGACGTCGTTCGTGACAAAAAAATGCGTTATGCGCCAGGCAAAGCGGCCAATGCTGGCGGTGTGGCAGTATCTGGTCTTGAGATGTCACAAAACTCCGTACGTCAGTATCGTACGTTTGAAGATGTGGATCAGCAGCTTCAAATCATCATGAAAAATATCCATGATGATGCCGCTCGGGCGTCTGAAGAGTATGGCTATAACTCTGATGATTGTATTGACTACATGTCAGGGGCGAACATTGCCGGCTATATCCGTGTGGCCAATGCCTTAATGGCGTATGGATTACTCAACTAAGCGATTTTCTGCTTATTTAAGTGTTTATTTCATTGTTCAATGATGATGCACTAAAAAAAGGAGAGCCAAGCGGCTCTCCCTTTTTTTATGACGCTATCTTTTTTAAGACCTTATTTAAAAATAGAGACAATCTCCAGCGGCAGCGCTAGAGTCTCTAATAAGACTTTTAGTGGAACGACCCTAAGCTCAGCTTGTGTCTTAAAGCGCTTACTACCCGTAGGATGTATCAGCGCTGTCACCCCCTCGCCGAGTTTAAACCCCGTTGAGCTGTGATTATCCAGTGCTGCATACATACCGCCTTGTAAGGATAAGTTACAGCTATAGTGTGCCGCATCAGTGAGTTTACAGCTTCTGTTAAGTGGTGCAGGTAGGCTGTTTTTGGTGCTATGGGCGCTCTGGATCTCAAAGGCAAGCTGGATTTGAACGCTGTTGTCGGGGTATTTATTGATAATTATTGGCTCATGGATGTCTAATTGCTGTCCATTCAGCCTATTTAACCCGTTCAACCTATTCAGCCCATTCAGTTGGGTCACTTGATCAAGTGCCTGAGTGCCACTGGATATCAGATAGCTGTATTGGCTACCGATGAGCACTATACTAGGCTGGCGTGCCCCGTCATATACTGGATAGGCCATACCTAAAATGGTCTCTTCTTGGTCCATGGAGGCAGCACTCATAGCGTTTGCAGCTCGGCCTGAGTATTGTTGGCTAAATGGAGCTGAACTACAGCCTGCCATCATAGCGCTGCCTACTATTATCGCACTAATCAGTTTTAACATTTAAGGTAGCCTGTTGTCCTTCACTTTAAAGGGTTCGGAGAACTGCAAGATAACGAAGCCCACAACAGATAAAATGATGGCAATTTCGTATCGGCCCGTAGCCACAGAGATGCCAATAGCGGCCGTGTTCCATAAACTTGCCGCGGTTGCCGTCCCCCTCGCCCCATCTTCTGTCTTAAATATTGCACCACCACCGATAAAACCCATGCCCGTGATAATCGCATACATAATACGAGCCTCGGCATCGCCTTTATAAATGTCCATGCCTACTAGCATAAAGGCACATGAGGCAATAGTGACTAGCGGAAACGTCCTAAGCCCTGCGCCACTGTCCTTCATCTCGCGATTCAAAGCAATGGGCAATGACAATAAAAAAGCAATAAACAGCTTTAATAAATGGTAGCCCATCAACCCGAAGTTAATATCTAAATCCAGCATAAATTACTTCCTTTGTAAATTATCCTAATTCATATTGTCATCTTTTAATAATCAAAGATTGTTTTGATTGACCCGCTGCATCAGCGCTTCTGCACTCTCTACTCGCTCTGAATATCGATCCACCAAATAAGGTGCATGATCGCGTGTCAATAACGTAAATCGTACCAACTCTTCCATCACATCCACAATGCGTAAGTAATATCCAGATGGCTTTATACGCTTGCTAATACTGCCATCGGTGTTTTCAACGTCTTCAAATTCCAAAAAGGCTTTGGGCAGCGAAGATTGGTTGGGTATGGTAATCATCCGCATCCAGCGCCCTAAGATACGTAACTGGTTGACCGTATTAAATGATTGAGAGCCACCATTGACCTGCATCACAGCAAGGGTTTTACCCTGTGTTGGCCGAACTGCGCCCAGCGACAACGGAATCCAATCTATTTGCGCTTTCATTATGCCAGTCATCGCACCGTGACGCTCAGGTGAGCACCACACCATCCCCTCACTCCACTGTACCAACTCACGCAGCTCGCTAACTTTCGGATGAGTGACCTCCTCGCTATCAGGCAAAGGCAGGCCAGTTGGGTCAAATATCTTAACCTCTGCACCCATCGCTTGCAGAATACGAGCGCACTCCTCTACCACCAGACGGCTATAAGATACCTCTCGTAATGAACCATATAACAATACAAACTTTGGCTTATGACTCGACAGCTCTCGTTTGAAGTCATTGATGTGCGGTATATGAAACTGTTCAGGCTCAATATTGGGTAAATCGTCAAATTTTCGGATTTTGCTCATAAGTGGTGTCCTGTGTGATGGTTGTTTTGTTAATGGCGCTGGATTGGAGTTTTTTTTATTTGCTTAGGCTATTTTTTAATATAAAGCCATGGCTGCGGGTCATCCGCTCTAATCCAGAGTGGCTCACATTCTTTCATTCTTTGATCAGTCAGCCGTGGTGATTAAACGTGATGTACCAAATCAAGCAGCGCCTGTTTGCGCGCCTCAGCTGACAGCTCAGCGCTGGCAATCTGATGTAACTTGGCGACTCTTTGCTCAATGATAGCAATGGTCTTAGCGAAGTTTTGAGCAGTTTTTGTTGCATCTTGCGTATCTTTTGAAGGATCAGACAATCCCCAATGTAGCTTGACCAGATTAGGGATATTACCTAGCCACAGCGGACACTGCTCGCCTGCCGCATTGTCACACACAGTGATTAACACATCCGGCTCAAAGCCTTGCATATACTCCTTATCATCCCAACCATTGCTGGTCAGCCCCTCTACGCTATAGCCTGCCTGCGTTAGATGCTCTAAAGTTAAAGGATGTATCTGCCCCACCGGCGCACTTCCTGCACTTTTAGCCACTAATAACTTCTGGTCTGTCTTGCTCTGTGCGTCTTGTTGAGGCTGATATTGATTGGTAATGGCCTCTGATAAGGCACTACGGCAGCGGTTGTGGGTGCATATATATAATATTTTTAGGGGCGTCATATCGCTCTCTTAGTCCATCGGTAATGAGTGTTGGTAAAGTAGGGTTTGCGTGTTAATTGCGTGTTGTTGAATAGGCAATGGGTGAATGGCTATGAGTAAATAGTGTTAACAGTGAGTAGAAATAGGTGTTTTTATTTGCTTAGGCTATTTTATTAGGCCGTTTGGCTAAGGCCATATTACAGCGCTTGTTTAGTGCGCTCTATTCTATTCTTTACTAGCTGCGCCCTATTCTCTACTTACTTGCTACTAGCCATCTACTAACTGATCATAGGTAGCCAAAGCGCCAGTGCCATTAAAGTTGCCAGCAGTACCGGCACCGTTAGGATAACGCCCACCTTAAAGTAATAACCCCAAGTAATGACCACCTCCTTACTTGCCAGCACATGTAGCCACAACAAGGTTGCCAGTGAGCCGATGGGCGTAATCTTTGGCCCTAAGTCTGAGCCAATCACATTGGCATAGACCATCGCTTGATGTATCTGCTCAGGCTCACTAAAGGTCGATGTATTTACATCAGCAATGGCCAGCGACTGCATCAATACAGTGGGCATGTTATTCATAATCGAGGACAGACCCGCCGACATAAAGCCGGTGCCAATTGTGGCTGCCCACAGCCCCTGCCCGCCCAGAGCATTTAGAGCTTGGGTAAGATAACCGGTTAACCCTTCGTTTTTTAGGCCATAAACCACCAGATACATGCCCAGTGAGAACACCACCACTTGCCAAGGTGCCCCTTTTAATACACTAGATACTGACAGTTTTTTATTGACCAATGCCGTCAAGATTAACACCAACGCCCCTATGGCTGCGATTAGGCTAATGGGCACGCCTCTAGGCTCTAGTACAAAGAACCCCACCAATAAGGTAGCCAATACCGCCCAGCCAGTAACAAAGGTCGCCTTATCCTTAATGACACTATGCGGACTTGGTAAATTAGCCACCTCATATGTGGCGGGAATGTCTTTTTGATAAAAAAAGTACAGTACCGCAAGTGAGCTTAGTACCGACACCATATTCACCGGCAGCATCACCTGAGCATAACGATCAAAGCTTAAGTTAAAAAAATCTGCCGATACGATATTAACCAGGTTGGATACCACCAGCGGCAAGCTTGCCGTATCCGCAATAAAACCTGCTGCCATGATAAAAGCCAAGGTAGTGGCGGCAGACACCCGCATCTTAAGCAGCATAGCTATCACAATAGGGGTCAAAATTAGCGCTGCGCCATCATTGGCAAACAACGCCGATACCACAGCCCCAAGTAGCACAATAAGCACAAATAATAGCTTGGCATTACCCCCGCCCAGTCGTGCCACATGCAGCGCTATCCATTCAAAAAACCCGGCCTGATCCAGAAGCAGACTGATAATAATAATGGCAATAAACGCAAAGGTGGCATTCCAGACGATGTCCCAGACCACAGGGATATCCGCTAAAGAGATTACCCCCATTAATAACGCCGCCAGTGCGCCTAGGCTGGCGCTTACCCCGATACCAAGCCCTTTGGGCTGCCAGATAACCAGCACCAATGTAACCGCAAAAATAAGCGCCGCAAGTACCATAACCACTCTCTATTGTGTAGTGAATTAAATAACTATATTTAAACTATATATATTCAAAAATATCGCATAAGCCTGTGCTACTATTTATCAATCAGGGAATCCGTACTAAGAAAGTTCGTACTATTGATAAAGCGATTGATGGCATAACCGCAGGGCATAAAAGCTATAAAATCTAGCGCTAAAATACGCCAACAATGACCACAGATAGCTTGCTTTAATAGATTACCTTTATAGTATAAAACCGAGTATACTATATTCGGTTATGCGGATATAACCCCTGATGTGATAAAACTGCTTAAAGTCTGCATAAAACAGAGGGTCGACTATGGTGTCATCGGTTACATTTTTTAAAGCATTATCAGATCCCACACGCCTAAAGCTCATGTTACAGCTGCGTGAGCAAGACATGCTGTGTGTGTGTCACTTAACTGAACACTTACAGCAGCCGCAGCCGACCATCTCTCGTCATCTAAGTCACCTAAAAAAAGCGGGGCTTGTGACGTGCGAGCGCCGTGGCACTTGGATGTGGTATGCCATTAACCCTGACTTGCCGCAGTGGTGCCAAGACATCATTCATCGCATGCCTCAGATATAAACATCGGTTATAAGCGTCAGATATAAGCACCCATTAATTACTGCTCACAACGGATTAGTCATTGATAATTAAAACACGTCAAACTATAGTGTTTATAGACCCGTTATAAAAAAAGGATTTTGCCATGACACGCTTTGCGACAGACTCTGCCTTGGATTTGGCGGTGGATACGGCCATCACCCCCGAGCCTGATACAAGCTCTACACCAGCCCCTCATAAGCCTGCCATATTGGCCTGTATCGATGGCTCGAGCGTGACAGAGTCGGTCTGTGACTACGCCGCTTGGTATGCCCGAGAGCTTAAGCTGCCTATTAGCCTGCTGCATGTGATTGATGTGCCCAAAAGCTATCGTCATGATTTAAGTGGCTCTATTGGCATGGATAGCCGCAATACCTTGCTACAACAGCTTACCCTCCTTGATGAACAAAGCGCGCGCGTGGCCAACCAGCACGGTGAGGCGCTACTACAAGATGCCAAAGCCCATATCTTAATCAATCTCCCCCAAGCCAATGTCTACCGCTATCTGCGCCGTAGTAAGCTGCTTGCCGCCATTCAACACTTCATTGATGACAGCAAAATGATCATCTTAGGACGCCGTGGGCGCGATCATCAAGGCGATCACATGACCATAGGCAGCCAGATTGAGAGCGTGGTACGCGCCGTGGACTGCCCGATATTGATCTGCTCAGATGGCTTTATTACCCCCGACTCTTATATGATAGCTTTCGATGGCAGCGAGACGGCAAAAAAAGCCGTACAAAAAGTATGCGACAATAAAATTGCCAAAAATCTTACCGGCCACATTGTCATGGTCGATAATAAGAACAGCGTGCACGAAAGCGCGTTGTATAAAGCACAAAAACAGCTTAGCGATGCCGGCTTCGAGGTCACAGCCCATTTAATCAGCAGTGAAAAATATGGCGAGGGTGATGTGGTCTCAGCCCTCACAGCCTTTCGTAACCAGCACAACATCAGCATGTTCGTTATCGGTGCCTATGGTCATGCCAAATGGCGGCGCTTCTTCGTCGGTAGCACCACCACCAAGCTTTTGACGAAGACCACAGCACCTGTGATGTTGCTGCGTTAATATAGCGATGCGGTAATATCATAAGCGGCGGCGCTACGCTGCTACACATACCCCATAAAAAAGACCCAGCAATAGCGCTGGGTCTTTTTTATTGTCATGGTACAAAGTCATGGTATAGATTCACGGATACCGGATACCAGTACTCGCTCTATTCACGCTATTCGCTCTCATAAGCCGTTTAGACCAAATCTAGAAAGTCAGCCACAAACGCGTTGGCAGGCTTGGCGATAAGTGCCTCTGGGGTGCCAATCTGCTCTACCGAGCCATGATTCATTACCACAATCTCATCCGACACATCACGCGCCTCTTCTTGATCGTGGGTCACCATGATACTGGTCACGCCCAGCTCATGATGAATGGTCTTAAGCCAAGTGCGCAGCTCCTTACGCACTTTGGCATCTAACGCTCCAAATGGCTCATCTAACAATAACAGCTTAGGCTCAACGGCTAAAGCACGTGCCAAGGCAATACGCTGACGCTGACCGCCGGATAACTGGTGCGGATACGCATTGGCCAAAGTCGGCAACTGTACCAGCTCAAGCAAGTGCTCCACCCGCTTTTTAATATCGCTGCTGCTTGGGCGCTGATCTTTGGGTAATAGCTTGAGGCCAAAGGCAATATTCTCCGCAATGGTCTTATGACGAAACAGCGCATAGTGCTGAAACATAAAGCCAATATGACGCTTTTGTACTGGCGTATCCGTCACATCCACCCCATCAAATAAGATACGGCCACTGTCTGAGTATTCAAGACCGGCAATAATACGTAATAAGGTGGTCTTACCGCAGCCTGAGGGGCCCAATAACGTGGTCAGCTTACCGGTTGGTACGCTTAGCGAGATGTTTTCTAGGGCAACAAAATTGCCAAAGCTTTTATGGACGTTTTGAATATCAATGCTCATCTTTACCCTCATTTTTTTAATGTGTATATAGCGGTGCGGCAAGCCTTAGCGTCGTAGTGAACGGTCTATTATGGCTTGGCTTATGACTTAACTTGTGGCCTAAATGATAACTACGCTGGCTTAGTTTTTGGCATCAGTCGCTTTGGCCGGTTCAGCGGCCGGAATCACCAAAGCGGGCGCGGTAATCGCTTCTCGGTCATTGCCTTTGGCGTATTTGCGTGTCTGCAATTTTGACATAATCTGCTGCACAATAAGCGTCAGCAGTGCCAAGGCTGCAAGTAGGCTTGATAAGGCAAACGCTGCCGTAAAGTTATATTCGTTATAAGCAATCTCAACCAACAACGGCATGGTATTGGTCTCGCCGCGGATGTGGCCTGATACCACGCTCACCGCACCAAACTCACCCATCGCGCGAGCATTGGTTAAGATAATGCCGTACAGCAGCGCCCATTTAATATTGGGTAAGGTAATGTGCCAGAACACCTGCCAACCTGATGCCCCTAAGGTTAATGCCGCCTGCTCTTCACTGTCGCCCTGTGACTGCATCAAAGGAATCAGCTCACGGGCAATAAAGGGAAAGGTCACAAACAAGGTCGCCAACACAATGCCAGGTACCGCAAAGATCACCTGAATGCCCATCGACTCAAGCCAGCCGCCCATGGTCGAGTTCAGACCAAACAGCATCACGAACATCAGACCCGCCACAACCGGCGATACCGAAAACGGTAAGTCTAATAAAGTGGTGACCAGCTGCTTACCCTTAAACTTATAACGGGTCACCAGCCAAGCAATGGCCACACCCATCACGATATTCACCGGCAGCACGATGGCCGCAGTCAGTAAGGTCAGCTTAATGGCAGAGACCGCTTCAGGCTCTACAAGTGCAGCCACATACAAGTCCCAGCCGCCTTTAAATGCCTCATAAAACACGGCCAACAACGGGATAACCAGCATCACAATCATAAATATCGAGGCGATACCGATAAATAGCGCCCGCACCCAAGGGGCATCGCGGGTGGCGGCATTGTCTTGATAGTTATACCCATTTGAGATTTGCATATGCTGTCCTAATTATCCGAATGTACTGTATAAAGCAGGCTGAACTTGACTCACAACTTAACCCATAATTTGGCCTAACTTGGCCTATAAATTGGCGTAGGTCGGCTTACTTAGCCCCGACACGGCGAGACAAACGCCACTGTAGTAGGTTGATGGCCAATAAGATGACAAAGGAGATCATGAGCATAAATAACGCCACCGCGGATGCCCCTTGGATATCGAATTGCTCAAGCTTACTGATAATAATCAGCGGTAAAATCTCAGACTGCATCGGGATATTACCAGCAATAAAGATAACCGAGCCATACTCTCCGGTGGCGCGTGCAAACATCATGCCTGCACCCATCAATAAGGCGGGAAACAGCTCTGGCAGTATCACCGTACGAAAGGTGGTCAAGCGATTGGCCCCCAGTACCGCAGCCGCTTCCTCATACTCAACTGACAGCTCCTCTAATACCGGCTGCACAGCACGTACGATAAATGGAAAGCTTACCACCACCAAGGCCAGCCAAATACCAATGGGGGTAAAGGCGACTTGAATACCCACCTTGTCAAAGAACTGACCGATTAAGCCATTGGGCGCATACAAGGTGGCCAGTGAAATACCAGTTACCGCCGTGGGCAAAGCAAAAGGCAGATCCACCAAGGCATTAATCAGCGACTTACCTATGAAGTCATAACGCACCAATACCCACGCCACCAAAGTACCGAACACCATATTGGTCAACATGGCATAAAACGACATCTTCAGTGACAAAATAATCGCAGCCTTCACCTGAGGCTGACTGATGGCCTCGATAAAACCACTTAGCCCCATTTGGGTGGTGGTATAAGCCATCATCGCAAAGGGTAGAATAACCAATAACGATAAGCTCAATACGGTGATACCCATAGACAAGCCAAAACCGGGTAACACGTTACGCTGACGCAATCGGGTAAGCCAAGAGCGCTTGCGGATAGGAGCTGTCGATGGGGCTGACTGGTTCATGAAGGTCTCACTGCATTGATGAAAATGGGTCATGCTTTTGTATGGTGCTGCTCATGCTAACAGGGCAAGGTTATTAAGTTTAATGATGAATAAGGCTATCGTAGTGAATAAAAGGAATATACTGGGCGGCTACGCTCACCTTAACTGCCGCCCTGAGCCGACTGTTATTAGCACGATAGGCGCCGTTATTTTGCGGCCGCTAAGTCGGTGCTACAGGTGAGGCAGATGGTGCAGTCGCTTATTGCGGCTTATTTTGGCTACTGGCCAACTGATCAAACACCCCGCCCTCAGCGAAGAACTTACTCATAATCTCATCCCAGCTGCCAAATACGTCATTGGCGCGGAAGGTATCCATAGCAGGTAGCTTATCGCTATTGGCTTCAAGAACAGATACTACGCTTGGGCGTAGATACAGATCGGCGGCCAACTGCTGCGCAGGCGTGCTCCACAGATACTCAAGGTACTCGGCAGCCGGCGCTGTGGTGCCTTTTTTATCGGTGACTGAGGTGACAACGGCCACAGGGTTTTCGGACTGTACTGAGTAGCTTGGATAGACAATCTCCACCTGACCTTTGCCAAACTTATTGGCGGCCAAATTGGCTTCGTTTTCGAAGGTGATAAGCACATCACCGATGTTGCGCTGCACAAAGGTGGTGGTGGCCGCACGCCCGCCATTTTCATAGACTTTGACATTACCCAAAAGCGATTTAACAAATGCCTTGGTCTTGTCCTCATCGTTATTAAAGGCATGTAAGCCATAGCCATAAGCGCCCAAGAAGCTATAACGGCCACTGCCTGACGCCTTGGGATTGGCAATAATCAGCTCAAGACCAGGCTGGGTTAAGTCATTCCAATCCTTAATCTGCTTTGGGTTGCCCTTACGTACCAAAAACACCGTGGTACTGGTAAAGGGCACCGCATGATTGTCAAAGGCTTCTGCCCAGTTATTGGCCACTAAGCCTTTTTTCTCAAGCAGCGCCACATCTGAGCCTTGGTTCATGGTGACCACATCGGCTTGTAGGCCATTGGCCACTGATAAAGCCTGCTTACTTGAGCCGCCATGCGACTGGCTAATACTGATGTTGCTATCAGGATGCGCCGCCTTATACTGCGCCACAAATAGCGGATTGTACGCTTTATAAAAGTCACGCGAGATGTCATAAGAGACGTTTAATAACTGCACATTGTGACTGTCCACTGTGCTGACGCTGCCATCGGCATTGGTCTGTTTTTGGCTACCACAGGCAATGAGTCCAAAGGCAAGCGTCGTCATTAGCGCAGCGCTGGCCCATTTTTTTGTGGCAGAAGGTGTAATCTGGGCGCTTAATGCAGCTGTCGTCACAGCAGCATATCGGCGATAAATATTAAAAGTTGCCATGAAGCGCGTGTCCTTAAAAAAGTGAGTCTGCTTTATAATTAAATAGTGTATTTACAGACAGTTATAAAACCATAAGGTTATGCTATCAGGGCTTCGTTATTATATTTAGTGATAAATATATCTATCTTAATGAACAATAGGAATATAAAACGAGTGATTTTTGGGCACAAAAAAGCCCCTTCAAGTCAGGCAATCTTAGATAGATGGCTGGCTTGAAAGGGCTTATAAATAGCGGCTTTTAGAGTGATGCGCTTATTTTGGGGCGTTTACTGCCAATTGATCAAACACACCACCATCACTGAAGTAGGTGTCCATAATCTCATCCCAAGTACCGAATACATCGTTTGGACGGAAGGTTTCGATCGGAGGTAGCTTGTCGCTGTTGGCATCAAGAACAGACTGTACGCTAGGACGTAGGTATAAGTCTGCGGCTAACTGCTGCGCCGGCTCGCTCCATAGGTAGTTTAGGTATTCAGTGGCCGCTTCAGTCGTGCCTTTTTTGTCAGTCACTGTGTTGACTACAGCCACAGGGCTTTCTGATTTAATAGAGTATTTAGGATACACGATTTGTACTTGGCCTTTGCCAAATTTAGTCGCGGCTAGGTTTGACTCGTTTTCAAAAGTGATAAGCACATCACCGATGTTGCGCTGCATAAAGGTGGTGGTTGCCGCACGGCCGCCATTTTCATAGACTTTGACGTTTTTTAGCACATCTTTAACAAAAGATTTGGTTTTGTCTTCATCTTTATTAAAGGCATGTAGACCATAGCCATAGGCACCTAAGAATGCATAACGGCCGTTACCCGTCACTTTTGGGTTGGCCATAACAATCTCAACACCCGGTTTGGTTAAGTCCTCCCAAGTGGTGATGTTTTTTGGATTGTCTTTACGTACCAAAAATACAATGGTACTGGTAAAAGGTACGGCGTGATCTGGGAAAGCGTCTTCCCAAGTGTCTGCCACAAGGCCTTTTTTCTGTAGTAGCTCAATGTCTGAGCCTTGGTTCATGGTTGCTACATCGGCTTGTAGACCATTGGCCACAGATAGGGCCTGCTTGCTTGAGCCGCCATGCGACTGCTTGATATTGATATTCACCCCAGGATGCTCAGACTTGTAGTGCTCAATGAACATGGGGTTGTAGTCTTTATAGAAGTCGCGCGCCACGTCATAAGAGACGTTTAGTAGCTCGATGTCTTGAGCATCTGTGCTGGCAGCAGCGGTATCACCTGCTTTATCAGCGCCTTCAGTCTCGGTGTTTTTTTGATTGCCACAGGCAGCCAGACCTAAAGCTAGGGTCGCCACTGTGGTAATAGAGGCAAGCTTGGCAGCTTGGGTAAGAGGGGCTTGGCTAAGCTTAAAACTGATCGCCATGGTCTGTGTCCTTTATTAGCAAACTTATAGGATAAAACTTAAGAGCTATCTATTTAGTAATGAGTAACCATATAGTCATGAGTCACCATACTTTTAGATACAAAAGTAATTTTAGGCTGCCATGGTAACAAGACGCTGTGATCATGTTTAATGATGATTTTGGCTATCTTAGTGAACAAATAGAATATACATAAAAAAAAATGACTCACCATATCGTAATTAGCCACAATAAATGGGAATAATTTTTGATTCTATGGCATAATCTAATTTATTTATATTGTTAATTATTGTAGTTTTTTGTCACGCTAATTGTTGAGTGAATATCTTGCTTAATTCATCATGTCGATGGCTAGGAGCAATCATATAGCGATCACGTTATATAGCAGCCAAGCTTCTGTGCCATGCGGCGTCATTCTTTAGTAGCAAGGATGCTGCTTGTCGCAATTAAGCGCTATATCAGGTAAGGCGGTATGTCTATGAGTTCGATTGTGACCCGTATCAACGGTTTAAAATTCTTGTTATTAGCCACTGTCTGCGCCACATCCTTATCGGGCTGTTATGTGCAGCCTCACTCTCAGTCTGGTCTGGCTGGGCAGACGCACGCCACCCAAATGCAACATAGCGACGAACACCCGCAGATCTCAGGCCGCTACAGCCTACTGCACTCTGGGGCGCATCCTGCCAATCTAACCGTAACTGTCAAAGAAATTGGGCTATTTAACCCAGCCAAAGACATCAAAATCGACATAACCACTGACTCTGCTACCCCAGCACTCAGCGCCAGCACTACTGACGCGGCCTCAAGCTGTACTTACCACGGCTCAGCCAAGCTAATGGGCCAAGACGCTCTGCATGGTGTTATCTATACCGCCCCAGTGAGCAGCTTAATCCATAGCGGCACCAGCTCTGCCTTATTAGATGCCGATCACAGCAATGGGCTGCTGTTTTTCCGCTTTAAAGACAATGTGCTAAGCATTGATAGCAACAATCCGCAAGCGTTGGGGCTGTTATGTCAGGGCAATATGGTATTAAAAGGGGATTACGTCCAAATAGACTAAGATGGCAGCGCTCAACGGTGGCCGTCGCCTCAAGCCGTCTTTTTAAATTAACACATTAAGGTCTAAATACAGCTGGGAGTGTGGCATGGGATTTAGATTTAGAAAAAGCATTAAGATTGCACCTGGTGTGCGCCTAAATATCGGAAAAAAAGGCATCTCCAGTGTCTCTGTCGGTGGCCGAGGTGCCCGTATCAATATCGGTAAGCGTGGCACCACTGCCAGCACTGGGCTGCCCGGCACCGGCTTATCTTATACTCAGAAGTTAAGCGGCCCGGCCAAATCTCGCAGCGTCAAGTCTCGCAGCGCCAAAGCTGACACTGCGCATCCTGCACCGCCGCCTGTACCGCCCTCTTCTCTATCTTCTCCCGATCTACATTCGCCCGATGCGCTGCCATCGACAGCCACTTCTCGCCTGCCTACCACGCCTACCCCTCGTGCAACTGATACGCAGGGCACTTACCCTGATCACGAGTACCGCAAAGTCTCCTTTGGCCTGCTGCTGGGTATCTTATTTATTCCCTATATCTTTAGCTGGCTGGTACTGCGTGAGGGCTATAGCACCACAGCTCGGGTACTGAGCATGGGCTGGCTTATGATAGTCGTCATCTCTTGGCTGCGTTAGGCTTTGGCTTAACATCTCACATTATTTGAGCAAAAAAAAGCCTAAATCCCAGAGAGCTTATGGATTTAGGCAAAATCAAAATAGCGCTTTATGGTGGCTATTTTTAGACAGCTTATGTGCGTTAGACGACTTGTGTCTTGGTGTGCTTGGGCGCTTAGCCTTTATTTAGTGCGTTAAAGCAGGTGTTGTAGTACTGCGAGATAAATTTATCAATTTGGGCTTCTTGATCGGCTTTGTTCTCATAGCGCTTAACGGTGAATGCCTTATCGATGATACCAGCCGCCAAGGCTTGTGAGGTTTCATCGGCCTTTTGCGCAACTTTATTTAATTGTGCTTTGGTAGCGCCCTCTTGGCGGGCCTGCATTACCTTGCCCGCCATAGCAGCGATATCGACACACAGCTCATCGGGCGCATCGTCTTGAGTATCGGCTGCATACGCGCCTAGGCTACCGAACAATACGGCAGCGGCCATAAAGCTGGCTTTGAGAGTCGGTGTGATTGTCTTTGATGAAATAGATTTGATCATAATAATTACTCCTAGTTGCCCTCAGTATATAAATATTTGGCCAAAACAACCATGGCTGTTATCAATAACTCTGCCTAGCAGTAGGACTTTAGCAAGGTTATTGATTTTGTGTGTGAAAAATTGGGTTATTTGCTATGATTATAAGTATGTTAACTGCTTGTAAATGATAAGCAAAGCCGGTATGTACTGTCGTTCTGGCAAATGGATGGTGCGGCGTGGTTAGCAGGTTGGCTTTGTTACTGAGTTTTTATTGAAAACTCAGGTCGTCCTGTATTATGGCGATTGTCCAAAGCCGCGCATGATGCATTGCCTTTAATGTAGATGGCTCTTTGACGACATATATTGTCGTATAACGTGCTATTGCGATAGACTAATTTTGGATGCTCACCTATTATATTCATATCGTCCAAAACCTAACAACAATGCGCATAGAGTGAGTATAGTGATGAAAAAAGGCTTTCTATTTTTACTTAGCTTAGTTCTTTCTCATTCTGCTTTGGCAGAGTCTGACGTGGATTTGGCGTTAAAAGCTATCGGCGTAATCGATGAAGATTACAAATATACAGATGATGATCTGGCTGCGGCATTTTTTCGATTAACGACTACTCAATATGCTCAATCCTTACCTAGTGATATCAATAGCTTCACTCGCATTCAAAGTGCCATGTTTACCCCCTACTTTGCCGATGTGCAAGCAATGTACACCATACATTTCACGGAGGATGAGAGACGCGAAGTGATTAATAACTTCTCTTCTAAACAATTGCTGCAAGAGCTCTGCATAGACTATTTTATACCTAATGATTTCATGCTGGCGAATAATTACACGTTGATATATTCATTCCATGATCAAGATTACCGAAGGCTTGCAGATGTACAAATAAACAGCCGCACATGCCTTGATGCACTCACCAATTAACCGTACCGATAATAATTAAGGAAAGACCGTTATATGACTTCCGCCACCTCATCCATGAGCACCCCCATCAGTCAATCTGAGATTAACAAAGCCGTCTGGAATGCCTGTGATACCTTCCGCGGTGTGATTAGCGCCGATACTTACAAAGACTTTATCTTAACCATGCTGTTTTTGAAGTATTTGTCCGATGTGTATAGAGATGAGCACGACACGCTTATGGCTGAGTATGGCGATGCAGACTTGGTAAAAGAGCTGATGAGCAATCAGCGCTTTGTGCTACCCGATGGTGCCAGCTTCTGGGACTTATACGAGCAGCGTCATCAGCCCGGCAATGGTCAGCGTATCGATGAAGCATTACACGCGATAGAGGAAGCCAATGGCAATAAGCTAAAAAACGTATTCCAAGACATCAGCTTTAACACCGACCGCTTGGGCAATGAGAAGAAGAAAAACGAGCTATTACGTCATCTGCTAGAGGACTTCGGTAAGCCGATGCTCAATCTAAGCCCGTCACGTGTGGGTAGCCTTGATGTGATTGGTAATGCGTATGAGTTCTTGATTAAGCACTTCGCTGCTGACTCTGGCGCCAGTGCTGGCGAGTTCTATACGCCGCCTGAGGTATCGAGCTTGCTGGCGACTATCCTAAATCCTGTGGCTGGTGATGCGATATGCGACCCTGCGTGTGGATCTGGCTCTTTGCTGATCAAATGCGGTGCAATGGCGCGCAAAAACTCAGGCAGCAAAAACTATGAGCTGTTCGGGCAAGAGGCGATTGGCTCGACGTGGGCACTGGCAAAAATGAACATGTTTTTGCATGGTGAGGACAACCACCGTATCGAATGGGGCGACACCTTGCGTCATCCGCTACTGCTTGATGATAAAGGCCATCTGCTTCAATTCGATGTAGTAACTGCCAATCCGCCGTTTTCATTGACTAAATGGGGTTATGATGATGCCGCCGATGATGAGTATGGCCGCTTCCATCGTGGTCTGCCGCCGAAGACTAAGGGCGACTATGCGTTTATCACTCATATGATTGAGACGCTAAAGAACGATACCGGTCGTATGGGCGTGGTTGTGCCGCATGGGGTGCTGTTCCGTGGCTCATCTGAGGGCAAAATCCGTCAGCAACTGATTGAAGAAAACCTACTGGATGCGGTGATTGGCTTACCGGAGAAGCTGTTCTTCGGTACTGGTATCCCTGCGGCAATCTTAATATTTAAGAAGAACAAAGCCGATAAGTCAGTGCTGTTTATTGATGCCAGTAATGACTTTGAGTCAGGCTCTAACCAAAACAAGCTGACCGAGGACAATTTAGCAAAAATCATTGAGACTTATAACAACCGCGCCTTTGTCGATAAATATGCGTATGTTGCCAGCCTTGATGAGATTAAAGAGAACGACTTTAACCTCAACATTCCGCGTTATGTCGATACCTTTGAGCCTGAGGCAGAGATTGATCTGGAAGCCGTCCGCAAAGAGCGTTTGGCACTCAAAGCAGAGCTTGCCAGCTTAGAGACTGAGATGGATGACTATCTTAAGGAGCTTGGTTATGGTGCGTAAAAATTGGTCTAAAATAGGGTTTGGTGAAGTTGTTAGCCTTTCTAAATCTCGACATAACCCCAAAACTTCTAATAACTCTTACCCTTGTATTGAGTTAGAACATATCGAACAAGGTACCGGTCGAATAATAGGTAACACTCCATCTTCGTCTCTTAATAGCACGAAAAGTAAGTTTAAAAAAGGTGATGTAATATTTGGTAAGCTTCGGCCGTATCTCCGTAAATACGCTATGCCAAGTTTTAATGGAGTGTGTTCTACTGAAATATGGGTATTTAAGCCCTCAGATAAAATACTAAAACCTTATCTTTACCATCTTATTCAGACAAGCCATTTTATTTCAGAAGCTAATAAATCTTCAGGGTCTAAAATGCCTAGAGCTGATTGGGCTGTGATTTCTGAAATGGTTATCAGCTTGCCACCCCTACCCGAACAACAAAAAATCGCCAAAATCCTAACCACTTGGGATAAAGCGATTGATACCACTGAGCGTTTGATTGATAACAGCAAACAGCAGAAAAAAGCGTTGATGCAGCAGCTATTGACTGGTAAAAAGCGTTTGCTTGATGACAATGGTAAACCGTTTGAGGGTGAGTGGGGAAAAGAAATCTTAAAAAATCTAGGTAAGGTTTTTATTGGTCTAGTTACTACTATGACTAAGTCTTATGTTGATGATGGCATACCCTTAATCAGAAACTCAGACATAAAACCCAACCACATCACTAAAGAAAAAATGCTAAGTCTATGCGAAGAATTTGCGACTAAGCATGAAAACCGTAAGCTGAGAGAAGGAGATGTTGTAACAGTTCATACAGGAGAAGTTGGTGTTTCAGCTGTAATAGATAGAGAGTTAGATGGCTGTATTGGATTTGCAACTCTCAATACTAGACCTGATACCGAAAGGTTGAATCCACACTTTTTAAGCTGGTACTTTAACTCTGAGTATTTTATAAACTGGTGTGTTTCGATGTCTACAGGAGATGGTCGTCAGAACTTAAATTTGAAAGATTTTGTCAAAGCAGAAATACCTCTTCCAAGTTTAGACGAACAGAAAAAAATTGTATCTGTATTAACCAATGCCGATAAAGAAATCGAATTGCTCGAACAACAGCTTGCCGACTTACAGCAAGAGAAAAAGGCGTTGATGCAGGTGTTGTTGACAGGGAAAGTTCGGGTTAAAGTTTAGTCATTCACATTAAAACCATATATAGACTTAAGCGTGATGATATTTAGCTTAGAATATAATAAGAATTAAATTTACTAAGGAGTACAACATGATCGAAGTCACTGAAGCTGTCAAACGTGCTCGTGAAATTGCGAATCAGTTATACGAAGGTGAAGACATAAAAAACCTTGGCCTTGAAGAAGTCGTGTTCAATGAAGAAGCGAACGCATGGGAAATAACCCTAGGCTACGACTCTTATAGATCCAAAATCATAGAAAACAAACCTACCGAGTTCATGGCCCGTAACCTATACGCTGATGGCAAAATCGAAAAAGAGACACTACGCGAATACAAAACCTTTTCAATCAATGCAGAAAATGGTCAATTCCAAGGTATGATCATGAGAGATATTGGTTAAAGATGCATCATCCTTATGTTCGTAAAAACAAAAAAGTTTTACTTGATACCAATCTATTGACCATGTACATCGTCTCTAGAATTGGTGCAGGTGAGGTTGAAAATTTTAAGCGTACTCGTGCCTACACTTCTAAAGATGCCGATATTTTAGATGACGTTTTAAAAAACTTTGAATCTATCGTAACCACTCCTCATATATTGGCTGAAACTGCCAATATTTTAGACTGGTTTGATAAATCTAAACGAGCCACTGTATTAGGTTTTCTTTCTAAATATATAGAATTAGTTGAGGAAGTTCACTATCCTGCTGCAAACATAACACTCAGTCCTGCATTCCTTAAACTTGGTCTTTCAGATGCTGCATTATTTGATCTAAGTGTTAGCAATAAGTATGTGCTTTTGACAGACGATTTAGATTTATATGGCTTTGCAGCCGGACATAACATTGAAGCATTAAACTTTACCCATTTTAGAAACTACTTGTAGTAAGACGTGTACCAGTCAACATAACCGCCACGCTTAGTGCCCCTTGGGTAACGCGCAACCTTGGCGGTTTTTCTTTGTCTAAAAAGACAGATAAGCAAATTGCTTTATGTAGTAGATTTAATGGCTCAATAAAGATAGAATTATTTATCAAATCTAAAATAGTAGTTGATTATATCTATTGACATCAGGGTCAATTACTTCTCTCATACCCCGTATTTAAAAATATATGAATAAAAGGAGTTTTGCTAATGAATTTTAATCAAACATTAAAGGGTGCATCAATCGTCTTAGTTTCTAGTATATTAGCTGCAGTTTCGTTTAATGCTAATGCTTCGGGCGATGAGTGGGCAGACAACACCACTTGCTATTTATTAAAACAAGGTAAACTGGTTAGCAAATCAAAATGCTCTTATGAAGGGTCTTTGGCTTCAAGTATCTCCTTCAGCTATACAGGCTATAGCTTTAAGCTACCCAACAACAAGACCAAATTTAATGCGGAAATTAGCGCAAATGCTAAAACAGATAAAAATGATAATTTTATTGAAGGCCGTGATGGTTCGTTAGTCTTTGATACTAGTATTACATTAAATGAAAAACCAGCAGTTATTCAATATCGCTATGGATCATCTTTAAAAGTAGTACCAAAAAGTATTGCAGCGAAATTCGAAACTGGTGCGCCCAAAGGCACCTTACAATGTATGCAGCAGAAGTCATCACCAGCTTGGGAAATTTGTGCGCCAGCTCAAGATGTTAGTATGGGTGGTTTTTAAGTAAGTTTAAGCCTATTTAATTATGATGTATTAAACCGTCTATTTAACCCAAATAGACGGCTTTTTTATCGTCTTTTTATTATCAAATGTTTTTTTGATAGATGTATAACTATAGCTTGAGTATCTATTGATTAAATACCCCGTTCGATTACAATTAAATCAATAACCATAAGCAGTTAGCGCCCATAAAAAACACTGAAACGAGCGATAGTATGCACACCAGCCCAAGTATAAACTTCAAAGAAGAATTTAGTGCCAAGATACCTGCCCTCACCTTGTTAATGAACTTGGGTTATCACTATCTATCGCCAGCACAGTGCTTCAAGCTGCGCAGCCCCAAGAATAATACCATTAGCCACTCAGCGACCCATAGCAGCAACCAAGTGATGCTATTGCCAGTGCTGCGTGAGTTCTTAGCCAGTCAAACCTTTCCCTTTGAAGGCAAACAGCATCACTTATCTGATGCCAGCATCGATAAGATTGTGCATCAGCTCACCCCAGCCTTAAACCAAGGGCTTAGTAAAGCCAATGAAATCATTTATGACGCCCTACTATATGGCGTTGGGGTTACTGAATTCGTTAATGGTAAAAAAGCATCGCCGACCATTCAGCTCATTGATTGGCACAATATCCATAACAACCGCTACCATGTGACAGAGGAGATGGTGGTTCAAAACAGCGATGCCACAGGCAATGTCATCCCTGATATCGTCTGCTTCGTGAACGGTCTGCCACTGGTGGTCATCGAGGCCAAGCGCCCAGACTCTAATAATCCGCACAAATCGACCAATAGCCAGGCCATATCGCAGCATCTGCGTAACCAAGGCCAAAAGTACATTCCGCATCTGTTTGCTTATAGCCAACTGCTACTGGCGATTAATGGCTACGAGGGGCTATATGCAACGTGCAATACCCCAGAGAAATTCTGGGCCAAATGGATTGAAGAAGAGCTTGAAGAGGCAGAATTTAAACAATTAAAAAACCAGCCGGTACACCCAGATCAATTAGCGGCTTTGTTCGCTCATCGCAAACCTAGAGATAAGCAAGAATACCTATCGCTTGTCCAGTCAGGGGAGCTGACAGTGACTGACCAAGACCGCTTGATTATCAGTCTACTGCGCCCCGATAGGCTACTGGACATGACCCGCTTTTATACCTTATTTGATAGTCGTGCCGGCAAGATTGTCGCCCGCTATCAGCAGGTATTCGGTATTAAGGCACTGATTAAGCGGGTCAGTCAGCTTGATGACAAAGGCAGTCGCGCGGGCGGCGTGATTTGGCATACCACAGGCAGTGGTAAGTCATTTACCATGGTGTTTTTGTCCAAAGCCTTGATTTGGCTTGAGGATCTGGCCAAATGCCGGGTGTTTGTGGTCACTGACCGCATTGATTTAGAAAACCAAATTGCGCGCACCTTTATCTCAGCTGGCGCCCTTAGCGATAAAGACAAAGCGATGGCCAAGGCCTTATCGGGTCGAGACTTGGCAAAAAAGGTGGGGCAAGGTAATGAGCGTATTATCTTCTCTATTATTAACAAATTTGGCGCCGCCGCGCAGTACCCCGAATTTTATAACCCCAGCGAAAACATTATCGTCTTGGTCGATGAGGGTCACCGCAGCCAAAATGGTGCCAATAATATCCTTATGCAAAAGGCGCTGCCCAATGCCGCTTTTATTGCCTTTACCGGTACGCCGCTGCTCAAAGACGATAAGACCGAAAATAAATTTGGTAAAATCATCCACTCTTATACCATGCAGCAAGCGGTAGCCGATAAGACCGTTACTCCCTTGTTATATGAAGAGCGCATACCTGAGCTCAACACCAATGATGTCGCCATTGATAAATGGTTTGATCGCATCACTCAGAAGCTGACCACTGAACAAAAAGCCGACCTTAAGCGTAAATTTGCCAAAAAAGGACAGGTGTATCAAGTCGAGGGGCGTATTGAGCTTATCGCCCATGACATCTCAGATCATTTTCAAAACTTCAAACAGCAAGGGTTAAAAGGTCAACTGGCCTGCGACTCTAAAGCCTCAGCCATTCGCTATAAGCAGGCACTAGACAATATTGGCAAAGTCACCTCAGTGGTCGCGATGTCACCGCCTGATACCAGAGAGGGTCATACTGAGGTCGATGTAGAGAGTAAAGATATCGTTCAAAACTGGTGGATGCAGCATGTCGCGCCCAACTATGGTATGGATGATGTGCAATATACCAAGGATATTATCGATGCCTTTAGCCAAGACGATGGGCCCGATATTATGATCGTGGTCGATAAGCTATTGACCGGCTTTGATGAGCCCAAAAACACCGTACTGTATATCGACAAGCCGCTTAAAAGCCATAACCTGATTCAGGCCATCGCCCGAGTGAACCGCTTACACAGTCATAAGCAATTTGGGTATCTTATTGATTATCGAGGTATTTTAAAGGAGCTTGATACCACCATCGAAGATTATCAGAATTTGGCTGAGCGGACTCAAGGCGGGTTTGATATTGATGACTTAGCTGGCATGTATAGCTCGATGCAGAGTGAGTATAAGAAGCTGCCCATGCTGCATAGCAAGGTCTGGGCCATCTTCGCTGATGTGGCTAATAAGCAAGATGGGCACGCACTACGTCAGGCGTTATCGCCCAAGATGCAACAGCGTGATGGCATGGTAGTCGATACCAACCTTAAAAAACGCGATGACTTTTATGCTGCCTTGACTGAATTTGCCAATACCATGAAAGTAGCGCTGCAATCGGCGTCTTACTTCGACGATACTTTTTTTGACAAAAAGCGCAATTTGTATAAAAAAGACTTAAAGGCCTTTATCGAGCTGCGTAAGCAAGTGCGTGAAGATGCCAATGAGACCATCAACTTCGATGAGTATGAAGACGACATTCGAAACCTACTCAATAAGCACATCGCCGGTCTTGAGGTCAAAGAGCCTGAGGGTGCTTATCTGGTGGGTAATATGGGGAAAGAGGTCAAGCCTGAACAGCTGAACGATGATGAGGCACGTAACCAGACCGATAAGATTACTAGCCGAGTGACCAAAATGATTGAAGTAGACTTGGCCGATGACCCTTATGCTCAAGAGCATTTTTCTAAATTATTAAAGCAGGCCATTGAAGATGCCAAGGCCATGTTCGATGCCCCAGTGAAGCAATATATGATGTTTGCCGACTTCGAGCAGGATGTCAAAGCCCGTAACATGCCCGATGTGCCCAATGCCTTTGTTGATCCATCAGGTGTGCATAACAAGCATGCTCAAGCTTACTTTGGTCTGTTTAAGCATTTATTTCCCAAAAGTTTGCTCATCGACAATCAGCTTAGCGAGCAGGACTTGGTCAATTATGCATTTGAGATTGATAAACTCGTCAATACTGCGGTTAGCGAGAACTCGTTAAATCCTGCCCAAATGGAGAAGTCAATTAACTTTGAAATGATGCGCTTATTGTACAAGGCAATCGGTATAGACAATACCAAGCGTATGGCTCAAGAAGTGATTAATATCGCACGCTTGGGTCTATCACGGGGCAAGCGATGACAGACCGCGGTACAGCCAAAAACAGCCACCGCTTATATTATGGCGAAAAACTCATTGATTATGAAGTAGTGCGCAAGGCCAATAGTCGTAAATTACGCATCAAGGTTCACCCCGACCAGCGGGTAGTGGTCACAGCGCCTATGGACACCACACAAGCCTTTATACAAAGCTCAGTAAATAAAAAGGCGGGCTGGATATGGCAGCACGTACAAGATTTTGCCAAGCAAAAAAGCGATGTACTGCCCAAGCGCTATATCAGCGGCGAGACCCAGTTTTATTTGGGGCGAAGATATGTGCTCAAAGTCACAGCTGATGATCAGCGGCCAGAAGTGGTAAAACTGTATCGAGGTAAGCTTAATGTCAACCTAAGCCATGAGCAGCTTGAGACTCAAGAAAGAGCCGCCAAAGTCAAAAGCTTGCTGGATAACTGGTATCAGCAAAAAGCCAAAGCGGTGTTCTATGAGCGCTTATTGGCCATGCTGCCTAAGACCGATTGGGTTAAGGGCACGCCTGCCTTTCGACTACTGTCGATGAAAAAACAATGGGGCAGCTGCTCTACCCAAGGTAATCTGGTGCTCAATCCGCATTTGGTCAAAGCGCCCAAAGAGTGCATTGATTATGTGATACTCCATGAGCTGTGTCATATTGCTGAGTACAACCATAGTGAGCAATTTTGGCGGCTGCTAACCCAGGTCATGCCGCAGTGGAAAGCGCTAAAAACTCAGCTTGATAGCATGGCCGAGCTGTATCTAAATGAGTAATGTAAGCGCTACTCCCTACGCTTAATCGCCAGACGCCTCGACCACAGGCTGACGCTTGCCCGCCTCTAATATCGGCAAATTGGCCTCAGTCGGTACATAAATAATCTGATTAATCTTACCCTCACGCAGCGCTTCACCAAAGGCACCGATGAACTCTTGCTCACGGTATTCTGGGTACTCCTTGGCCGTTTGGCCGATAATCTTGATAGCCTCCGCTCTGAGCTGTGCGGACTCTAACTCTGCACGGGCTTGCTCAATCTGGATCATTTTTGACTGAGTGGCCTCAGCCAATGCTGCCTTACCGCGCATCTCTTGCGACCAAACCTTATAAAATGGGTAGCCGGCCATCACGATAAGCACCAGCACCACGGCTGTTATTAAGCTTACGATGATGAGCTTCACGGCAGATTCTGATTTCATTACTTCATCCTTTTCTTAATCCGTCATTTAAGGTGTCGTCACCTGCTTATTAAGCTAACACAGATTGTATACACACTCAGTAAAGGCCGGTTTACCCTTGGTAACGGTGTTTGTCTAGAGCAGCGGCCCCATGGTGGAGACAATATTAATCCAGATGCGGTAATAAATCGGCCAGTCACGCACCTCTTGACGCATCACCTCATCTGAGTCAGCGATATACGCATACTGACGCTCCACAATCTGTGCCGTGAGCGCTTCATCATAAAATAACGCATTGTTCTCATAGTTTAAGTCGAAGCTGCGCAGGTCTAAATTGGTCGAGCCAATCAGACTGATCTTACCATCCACCGTTAGAGTCTTGGCATGCAGTAAGCCAGGCTTATACTCATACACCTTGACGCCGGCTTCAAGCAGCTGCCAATAGTAGCTGTGACTGGTGGCGGCCACAATAAAGGAGTCGTTGTTTTTTGGAAAGATAATGCTCACCGCCACACCACGGTAAGCGGTGGCACACAGCATATTAATCAAGGTGTAATCTGGGACAAAATAGGGAGTGGAGATGATAAGGGTGTGACGTGCCTGACTCATCAGCGTACTCAAAAACTGCGGCGTGGTGCCTTGACGCTGAGTAGGACCATCGGCGAAGACTTGAGCGGCAATGCCCTCAGGATGCGGCTCGGTGACATAAGGGAAGCTGTTAAAATCGGTATCGGGGTTTTCCATCAGCCAGTCATTGGCAAAGAGCATCTGATTTTGGGCAACCAGCGGGCCTTGTACCCGCAGCATGATATCGACCCAAGGCGCATATTTTGGCTTAATCCGAAACTCAGGATCAGCACTGTTGCGGCTGCCGACATAGCCAATCTTGCCATCAATCACGGTAATCTTACGGTGATTGCGTAGGTCAATACGACTAAATAGCAGCACTTTTAGCAAATTATTGATCGGTAGCGCCACACTCACCTCAACCCCAGCGTCTTGCATCCGCTTCCACAATAAGGAGCGTAACAGCTTGCGTGACCCTAAGCCATCGACCATGGCACGGCAGCGCACCCCGCGTTTAGCAGCACGCATTAATGCCTCACCCACGGCGGTCCCCATGTCATCATCTAGCCAAATATAATACATCACGTGAATATGATCTGTGGCGGCATCGAAGTCGGCAATCATACGCTGCTGCGTGGCCTTGGCATCGGCCATAAGCTCGGCACGGTTGCCCAACGTAGTGTGAAAGCCGGTGACACTCGCCGCATATCCGGCTGCTTGATATTCACGCTCTACTACCTGTGCCATCGTGTCTTTATCGCCCAGCACTTGAGGATAGCTTTCGGCCAGCTTCTGAGTGATGCGATCATAGCGGTGGGTGAAGTTAATACCTAAATGCACCTCACCAAACATCCAATACACCACCACACCTACGTATGGCAAGATAAACAGCACCACCAGCCAAGCCAGACGAGCCGGAGCGGACAGATCATGGCGGGCCAATACCCGCAGCGAGATGGTAAGCCATATCAAAAAATGTAGGCCGAGTAAAAAATCCAAAAACATACCGTCACTCTCTAAGTATAAAAAATACAAGGGTGCTTCTTATTATAGTGGTTGATAGTAAAGCCCTACTCTAAAAGCTAAGCGGTGATCACTTGTCATTTAGTATAGCCCAGCTTGTGATGCCATTGGGTTGCTAACTGTAGCAGGCACAGACAATAAAAAAACCAGCCTAAGCTGGTCTAATTGCCTCATCCGTTATGTTAAGCGGAAGGCAGCTGGCGTATTTGAATCAGGACAAAAGATACAGGCGTAAGCTTAAAGCGGCTTTGGCCAGCGTATTATCTATTGGGCAGACGCAAAAATTGCGGATTGGTCACATTAATCTGTAAGTAGCTTTGGGTGGAGGTGATATTGCCAAGCACACACATCTTTTTACCCACATAACTGTCCATACGGCCGTAGCGCTTCTCAAACCATACATAGTCTTTGTTCCACACCAAGGCGGTGAGACTTTGATTGGGATTTTTTTTGTCAAAATTAATGTAGTGCCTATTGGGCATATGATTAATCTCTGCCACTGTACCACATGCCATGACCGACTTGCCGATATATAGCGGGGCTTTTGCAGAGTCGATCTGGGGTTCTGCTGCGATGGCTGTAACTGCTGCTGTGAGCAGAAAGCCGCCCGTCATAAGTGCTAATTTGTTACCCATAACGCTGACTATACCTCTTAATAAGCAGACCATGTGCCTAGCTTAGTTTGTACCAATGCGGCTATAACTGTTATTGACACTGATTGACACCTTGCCCCTCAACATCAAACAAACCCACCTCAAGCGTATGCATCAAGGTGATAATGGTTTGTCACCCTACTCCCATTAAATCAAAAAAATTCTACAATACCAATACCTTAACCAATACCTTATCGCCAAAGCCTAATTTGGCAAAAAGTTAAGCCCTAAGCAAACTCTCTACTAGAGATATTTACCATTTGTATAGCAGCTTATGTGTTGGGTTTTTTTAATTATTTTTTAGGAGAGTCTTTATAGATTCAAATAGTATAACATTTGTTGACTATTTAGGTTTAGATTCACGTAGTGTTAATGTTTACTTTTTATGATATTTACCGATTACTGGGCACAAAAAAAGCCAGCCGAAGCTGACTTTTTATCTTAAATATAGCCAATACTAAATGATGCCGTTAGCTGTACATAGCAGCTTGCAATGCAGATCGACTATTGAGCAGAAGCGCCGACCAGCTTAACCTCAGCACGGTCTTCTTTGGCAATGCTTCCATAATAATTACGTAAGATTTGTAGCACTTCAGGACGGCTGAAGTTCTCAGGCACTTCTTGATCTTCAGATAAAGCCTTGCGCAGCTTGGTACCCGATACCTTCACATGATGTTCAGCGTCATGCGGGCAGGTCTTAGTCGAAGCCATGGCCTGACAAGCATTACACCAGAAGGTCCAGTCAATCTTCAAGGGCTGAGTCAACATAGCATCTTTGTCAATCTCATCAAAAATAGCCTGCGCATCAAAAGGACCATAATAGTCGCCCACACCAGCGTGGTCACGGCCGACAATCAGATGGCTACAGCCATAGTTCTGACGAAACAGCGCGTGTAACAACGCCTCACGAGGACCGGCGTAGCGCATGTCTAATGGGTAGCCGGCTTGAATGACAGTGTCTTTTTTGAAGTAATTGTCAATCAAGGTCTTGATGGCTTCTTGGCGCACTTCAGCAGGGATATCACCTGGCTTTAAAGCGCCTAATAACGAGTGAATCATCACCCCATCACAGATCTCAATGGCAATTTTGGCCAAGTATTCATGCGAGCGGTGCATTGGGTTTCGGGTCTGGAAGGCGGCGATGGTCTGCCAGTTCTTCTCCTCAAATAATTTGCGGGTCTCAGCAGGCGTCTTATAAATCTCAGGATATAAGGTTGGGAATTCGCCTTGGCTAAACACCTTGACCGCACCGGCCACGTTCACCTCACCTTGCTCCATCACCTGTTTTACCCCAGGGTGCTCTTCTTCTGTGGTGGTAAACACTTGCTGGCACTCATGCGCCTTATCAATGGTGTAAGTCTCCTCAACAGTGATGACCCCCATAATCTCGCCATCTTCTGCCACTAAAGCCACCTCATCGCCTGGGGCTAGGCTATCCGCTTGCTCTTTGCTGGTAGATAATGTGATGGGAATGGGCCAAAACAGGCCTTTATTGGCGCCGGTTTTTAGGGTCATCTCATCCACAACGCCCTGCCAGTCGGCTTGATTCATAAATCCATCTAATGGGGTAAATCCACCAATACCCAGCATAATTAAGTCGCCACGCTCACGTGAGCTTAGGGTAATCTTGGGTAGGTTTTTGGCATTGTGTAAGGCTTGGCTTAGCGCCTCACCCTCTAGTAATAAAGGCTTTAGCTCATCGCTGCCATGCGGCGGTACAATGCTGGTTTTGCCAAGGCGTTTTACTATTTTTTGTGAAGTCATAACATCATCCAGTAAGGTTAACAGAGAGTCTAAGTAAGACTAATATGGCGGTAAATGGCCCTTATCGCACCCCATATCAGCAAAGCATACAGTAGGCTTAAATGGTTAAGCTCAAATAATTAGGCTTAAATTATCTACTTAGGCTATTTATAAAAATCGATTGCATTAGACTAACCAAATTTACTTATTCTTATCTATGCTCTCTTTGGATATAGATATGTCAGATATGAATTTATAAAACACTATAAGCATAGGTAGTATAGCTGCATGATTTTTTGTTATCCAAGGGCATATTAACTATGTATAAGTACACTCATGCAGACCAAGCCATGGTTGATGAGCGGGTTGAGCAGTTTCGCGATCAGACCCGCCGCTTCCTAGCCGGGGAGTTACCCGAAGAGCAGTTTTTGCCACTGCGCCTGCAAAATGGTCTATATATCCAGCGCCATGCGCCTATGCTACGTATCGCTGTGCCTTATGGTCTAATGGCAACCTACCAGGTACGTAAGCTTGCCGAAATCACGCGCAAATATGACCGCGGTTATGGCCACTTCACGACCCGTACAAATCTACAGTTAAACTGGCCCAAGCTTGAAGAAGTGCCTGATATCCTAGCTGAGCTTGCCTCAGTACAGATGCATGCCATCCAAACTTCTGGCAACTGTATCCGTAACACCACCACCGACCCTTATGCCGGCATTAATGCCAATGAAATAGAAGACCCACGCCCTTATTGTGAGATTATCCGTCAGTGGTCAACTTTCCACCCTGAGTTTGCTTTTTTACCACGTAAATTCAAGATTGCGGTCATCGGTACACCAGAAGACCGAGCAGCGACTCAAGTGCATGACATCGGCTTACATGTGCTGAAAAACGAAGCGGGTGAGATTGGCTTTGAGGTTATCGTTGGTGGCGGCTTAGGCCGTACGCCCATCATCGGTAAGACCATCAATAAATTCTTACCGCGTGAGCACTTACTAAGTTATCTAGATGCCATCTTGCGGGTGTACAACTTGCATGGTCGCCGAGACAACAAATTCAAAGCCCGTATTAAAATCCTAGTGGAGAGCATGGGTGAAAGAGAATTCACTAAGCTTGTCAATAAAGAGTGGGAAACCTTTACCAAAGATGGACCATTAACGCTAACTGATGACAACTTTGAAACCGCAAAAAGCTACTTCCCAGAGTTTGATTATGAGCATATCGATACGCTGGCAAGCCAATCTGAGCTTAACAAACACTTAGAGAATAAGGCGTTTGCGGACTGGTACTCTCGTAATACCGTTGCACATAAAGTGGCCGGTTACCGTGCGGTCGTGGTGTCTTTAAAAGCCGGACTTGTCAATGGCAAATACGTGCCTGCCGGTGACGTGACTCATGAGCAATTAGACCGCCTAGCCGATTTAGCTGACCAATACAGCTTCGGTGAAATCCGTGGTACCCATCAACAAAACCTGGTGTTTGCTGATGTAAAGCAAACTGATCTGTATGCCTTATGGGAGGCGTTAACTGAGATTGACTTGGCGCGTCCTAATATCGGCACCTTAACCGACATGATTGTCTGCCCAGGCTTTGACTTATGTGCGCTGGCGAATGCCACCACCTTTAACATTGCCGAACAGATCGAAAAACACTTTGATGACTTAGATTATTTGTATGATCTAGGCGACATTCAGCTCAACATGTCAGGCTGTATGAATGCCTGTGCCCACCACCATGTGGGTGATATCGGTATCTTAGGCGTCGATAAAAAAGGTGAGCACTGGTATCAAATCAGCTTAGGCGGCAGCTCAAAAGCAGAAACACGTCTGGGTAATATCCTAGGCCGCTCAGTGGCCACAGAGGAAGTCGCGCCTACCCTACAAAAGGTACTCGATGTGTATACCCAGCAGCGTTATGTCGAGGGTGATCATCCTGAGCCATTTGCTGACTTCGTACAACGTGTGGGCATCACGCCATTTAAGGAGGCTGTATATGGGTAATCACCGTATTTTAGATGCGCAGGCCAAAGACATTACCGCTGAGGACACCTGGTATGCGCTCTTTACTTCAGAGTTGCCAGATGGCGTGGCCGCTAAGACCACTCAGCTAAGTGAGCTGTTAAATAAGTCTGAACGCCTAGATGTTATCTTACCGCTGTCTGATATTTTAGCGCCGCAAGGACTGTTAACCGAAGTATTGGCAATGATTGCCAATCACAGCAGCCGTGTGGGCTTATGGGCCGACACCAGCATCTCAACCGATCAGCTCGATCAGCTGTTGGCAGCTTGTAAAGACAGCGAGCGCCCGTTGTTAAATGCTTTAGACCTTGTGGTCTTATATCAGCCAGGCTTCGGTGATGGTCGCAGCTTTAGCCAAGCGCGTCATTTACGCCAGCAAGGCTTCGAGGGCGAAATCCGTATCGCAGGTGACTTCGGCCGTGATCAAATTGTGTATTTGCAGCGTGCCGGCGTGGACAGCTTTATTATCCGAGCTGAGAATGTGACTGATGACATTCAAGCGGCTTTCTCAGTGCTGCCCTCCTCTTATGATGGCAGCGTGGCCAGTCAGTTGCCAATGTTTAGAAAGCAAGCTTAGCGCTTTTAAAGAATTGGCGTTTTACGGTATAAACTTAGAGCCCGCTTTGGCTTATACTCTTAAAAAAACTTTATCACTCTTATAAAATAAGGACACTCCTATGACCATCGAAATCAATATCGACCAAGCCAACCAAGAGCTTCAAGGCAAAACCCCTGAGCAAATCGTTGAGTGGGCGCTTGCCAAAGCCGAAAACCCAATCATCACCACCAACTTCCGTCCTTATGAGTCAGCCATCTTACATTTAGTGGCCAAGCAAAAGCCGGATATCACTGTACTTTGGGTAGACTCAGGCTACAACACACGTGCCACTTATGACTTCGCTAACAAGCTGATTAAAGATCTAAACCTAAACGTAGTGACTTATATTCCTAAGCAAACCAGCGCCCATCGTGACGCCACCATGAACGGTATTCCAAGCGTGAATAACCCACTACATGACGAATTCACTGAGCAGGTAAAACTTGAGCCATTTAAACGTGCTTTGGCTGAGTTAAAGCCTGATGTGTGGTTCAATGCCATCCGCAAAGACCAAACCGAATTCCGTCAAGGTCTTGATGTGCTGAGCCAGTCAAAAGACGGCGTATTAAAAGTCGCGCCTTTGTTCTATAAAAACGATAAAGACTTAGACGCTTACTTAGCAGAGCATGACCTGCCTAATGAGTTTGATTATTTTGATCCGACCAAAGTTGAAGAAAACCGTGAGTGTGGTCTACACACTCAGCTGTAATCCTCTGGATGGCCAGTAAGCATTAAGGCCAGTTAGAGACACAGACACCGCTTAATGGCTCATTAGGCGGTGTCTTTTTGTATTATTAATTCTGAAAATCGGTTAATTAACATAGCCTTATGACAATTATGCATTAAGTAATATCAAATACTTCCATGCTTGTTGTCATCGAATACGCCATAATGGGCATATCTTATAATAAATAGCCTACCGATTATGAACACCTTTCCCCTATTTTTTAAATTAACCAATCAACCTGTGCTCATCGTGGGGGGTGGCGAAGTCGCCCAGCGTAAAGCCGACCTGCTATCGCGTGCAGGTGCGTGTATCACCATATTAGCCCCACAGATTAGCCAAGAGATACATCAGCTTTTAAGCGATGAAAGACACACGCTTATCACAGCGCACTATGATAAAAAATACATCGACGGCAAGCGTATTGTCATCGCCGGCACAGATGATGAGGCGTTAAACCATCAAGTCCATGCCGACTGTAAAGCGTTAAATATCCCCGTGAACGTGGTGGATACGCCGCCCTTATGCGACTTTATATTTCCGGCCATCGTTGATCGAAACCCCATCGTTATTGGCATCTCCTCCAATGGCAAAGCGCCTGTGCTTGCCCGCCTGACTCGTGCCCGCTTGGAGACCTTAATCCCTCAAGGCTATGGCAAATTGGCTAAGCTGGCAGGCGACATGCGTGATGAGGTCAAATCAAAAATACCCACGCTTACCGGCCGCCGTCAGTTTTGGGAGAAGGCCTTTGAGGGCAAAGTGAGTGAGCTGATGTTTGCTGGGCGTAGCGTGGAGGCCGAGCAGGCACTAAAACAGCAACTTGAGCAGACCCATCAGCAGTTAAGCAGCAATAGTGATGTCAAGCAAGCTGACCCTAAGTCTGTGGGAGAGGTATATATCGTTGGTGCTGGCCCTGGTGATCCGGAGCTACTTACCTTCAAAGCGCTAAGACTGATGCAGCAGGCCGATATCGTCTACTATGATGCGCTGGTATCACGCGAGGTGCTTGATCTGTGTCGCCGTGATGCAGACAAAGTATTCGTCGGCAAAAAACGCAGCAATCATGCTGTGGCACAGCAAGGTATTAATCAGCTCATGATTGATGCGGCCAGCTCAGGCAAACGTGTGGTGCGTCTTAAAGGCGGTGATCCCTTCGTGTTCGGCCGAGGCGGTGAAGAGATACAAGCGCTACGGGCAGCAGGTATTGCGTATCAAGTGGTACCTGGCATTACTGCTGCGGGCGCCGCCTCTTGCTATACCGGTATCCCGTTGACTCACCGTGATTATGCACAGTCGGTAAGGTTTGTTACCGGATTTTTAAAGTCTGGCGAGCCCAATACCGGCTTCGCTGCCTTAACCAATCCGAATGAGACCGTCATATTTTATATGGGGCTACACTCGCTTGAGCGCTTAACCAAGGGCTTAATGGATGCCGGTCGTAGCCCACAGACGCCTATTGCGATTATCTCTCAGGCCAGTATGCCCACTCAGCAAGTCATGACCGGTACTTTAGCGGACATCGTTGCCAAGCATGAGGCCAATCCTCTGCCTACCCCAGCGCTACTGATCGTCGGTGAGGTGGCTAAGCTGCATGATGAGCTTGCTTGGTATGGGGAGCATATAGTAAATACCGATCAGCAGGCGCATGCTTTAAATATGCTCTAAAAACAGGCAAACATTCTGCCATAACAATAAAGACCATAACAATAAGGGCAACGACTAAGTAAGTCATTGCCCTTATTCCTATGGCTGGTAATGCCTGGTTATGACGGGCTATTAGCAGACCCTTACAGGCCCTTAGCAGTGAGTGCCGGCACAGGGTCTGCTAAAGTTTCGTAAGCCTTGATAGACTTAATAATCAATTGTATAGCTGATACCATAGGTAGTGCCTTGTGATGGCAGGCGGTTCATATCGCCATAGGTGGCTTGGTGATACACATTCATATGCTCTTTATTGAGTAGATTATAAATCCCATAATCAATTCTGCCTTTGCCTTGACCCAACTGCATTTGACCTAACAAATCAAACGTGGCGTAACCTGAGATAGCATTGGCATTGGTCTTAGTATCATTGTCTTTTTGTTGATCTTTATAGGCTCTGTCCGTGCCATCGATTGCTAAAACTTGCAGGCGAATATTACTGCCCTTATCGAAGTTATATTGCGCATAAGCTGTGCCCTTGATCGGGGTCAGACGATCTGCACCAAGCTCTAGCCAGTCGCCTTGGCTCTTGTATTGGCCTCGGGTATACGCCAAGCTGCCGCCCAGTTGCCAATTATCATCAAGCTTTTGACTAATTGACGCTTCTGCCCCATAAACACGCTCATCTGTGTCGACAACTTCAACCGTATAATCATCATTGAAGCGTACCGTCTTATCCGACTCGTTATAGAAGCCACTTAATTTGGCTCGAGTGTTACCGTGAATGCCCGACCAGCCCAGCTCATAGTTATCCACTTCGATGGGCTGCACATTATCAGAGTTGACCACAAAGCCTGACGGAACATCGCGTAGCGCGCGCTGGATATCAGCTGTGGTAAAGCCTTGAGAGAAATTGGCAAATAATTGGTCTTCAGGGGTAATCTGATAACTGGTGCCTATATTAAATAAGGTCTTACTGTGATTGGTCTTGCCGGGTGCAACCTTGCCTGCTGGCTGATTAAAATACTCTTGCAATACCTGCTCAGCAAGCGGTGTAAAGCTATCGGTGTCTGATTTGAGCTTTTGATAACGAACACCTGCGCTGGTATGCCACTTATCGCTTAAATCAATGTCTGCATTGACAAAGGCACCGATTTTATCGGTAGTGGTATCAGGCCCGCCAGCATAGGTATGCCCATTTGACTCAGCGATTAGACCATTACTGGCAATAAACTTATCTAAATCTTGACCGTAATAGGTCTGCTCACTTTTTTCACGCTCATAGTCGGCGCCATAACTTATAAGCGTTGGCATATCCTTGATATCAAACTCAGTTTGCATGGCGGCGCGGACACCAGCCACCTCAATATCTGCCTCTGACTGAGCGACTATTACCGCCTTACCTACCTGCTTACCAGAAGGATAAAAACGTCCTTTTTCATCGCGGTAATAGCCGGTAATGCTCAGGTTAGATTTGGCAAAATCACTGTTATTATAGTTTAGATTGACCGAGGTTTTGCGTGTCATCGGCTCTTGATCCAAATGCGCCCCTTTTACGGCACGCAGTGAAGGCGTCTTCCCCTTCAATAACACCCCTAGATTGTTGCCATAATCTGGGCCATAGTCCGTCTCTTGCTCATCATTATAATAGGTCACTGCCAAATCGACACTTTGTGACTGTCCAATATTTGCGCCAATATTGGCATTGACACTCAGTGATTTGGTATCTTGCTGGTCGGTTTGGTTGACATCAGGGCTGATACGATGACCGTGACTGTCAAACTCTCCACCTTTTTCTTCATAATCAACATCCAAGCGGCCCCACATCTGCTCACCGCCATAAGCGAGGCTTTGGCCCACGCTGTAGCCCAATGAATCAGAGTCAAAATCTCGAGCACTGCTTAGACCTAAACGGGTTTGGTGCTGTAAGCCGACTCCTTGCGTAGATTTGGTAACTAGGTTAATTAAGCCGCCGGCAGCGCCTGCCCCATAAATACTGGTCGCCCCTGATAACACCTCCACTCTCTCAAGCTGTGCCGGATCAATGCTGTTGAGCTCTCGAGATAAGTTACGTGAACCGGTTAACGGTACCCCGTTTAATAAAAACTGTACCGGACGACCATGCATAGTCGTGGCGTAGTTACTGGTCGAGCCGCTACTGGTGCCTAAGCTTGGAATAAGCTGCGCCAATATATCGCCTGTGGTACGACTGCCCACGGCTTGAGCTTGGATATCTTTTTCGGGAATGATTTGGGTTACAGAGGGCATTTCACTAATTTTCTGTGCTAAGACTGTCCCTGTTTTTGCTTTACTCTTAACCACGATCACCTCAAATTCTGCTTGAGGGGCTGCTTGCTGCTGCGTTTGTATCGACTCAGAGATATCTACACTTGGATTATTATTTGCAGCAGCGCCTGCCTCGGTTTGGGCATAAAGCTGCTGGCTCACACATAAGCTTAGAACAGATAATGCAAGATGATGGTTTTTCATATAGGTAGTGTCTCTTTTTTGGACTAGATTTAGGCGTGCTGAGGCTCAAAATCGCTTCTACCTTTAGGTCATAAATTAAGTGCCAATCAATGTTTATCTAATCCATCAATATCTACTAAATCCAAGGTAGAAAACAATACCAGATAAAGCACAGTAACAATCAATACCCTCATAATACTGAAGGTATCAATCTTGTAAATATGAATGATATTGTAAATGATAATTATTAGCATTTCTATATTTGATTACAAAAAACGGCTCCCAAAAGTTAAATAAACATAATTATTTCAATCATTAATTGGTATTTTAGGCCGCTGTCTTAGCTTATAATTTTTATCACTCATGCTTATCTATCCCTATTCACTCTGAATTATCTGATAACCCAGATGGCAGCTGTCTGGCAGAAATAAGCGTCATCAACAATAGCATTGCCAGTCCCACAAACACCTCTTGCATCGGTGCTACTAGCGCGTGAGCTTCTGATAAGCTCGGCATGAGCTTTATGAATATCCCCAGTCCTTCAGCATTGATATATAAGGTTGCGAGCGCAATAAACAGGGTAGAGACAATACGGCGACTGATATTATTTAAGGCGGCGCCCTCGGTCACCATAGGCTTCTCCAGACTACTCAACCCAACAGTTGTGGTGGGTAAATAGGCCAATCCTGTTCCCACTCCCTGGACGCCCATGACCAGTATCATTAGCCAGATATTAGGCGTTGCTAAGCCCCAAGCTAGCATCAGCATAGAGACCGCACTAATAACCACCCCTGCACTGCCAATATCCCTAGCACCATATTTATCGACAATACCGCCAGCAATATGAGTGGTCACACTGGCAATCAAAGTGGCAAACATTAACACCAAGCCTGTCCACATCGCGCTTTTTTGCATTATTTGCTGAATGATAATAGGCAAAAATAGCAGGCCCATCATTAGACCAATTGTCTGGGTGATACTTAATATTGTGCTGTGCAAGTAAGTTTTATTGGCAAACAAATTGACATTGAGTAGCGGGTTTGACTGTCGTTGCTCATAGCGCCACCAGATGACAGCCGTGACCACAAAGCCTGCCAGCAGCACCAGTTGAATCAAGCCATTGCTTTGCATCGCAGAGTCTGACTTTAAGGTATTGAGCCATAAGCTCAGTGCCAGTAGCCAAAGCAGCAATCCCATAAAACCCTTTTTATCAAAGGGCTTGTGGCGGGTTTTTGGTGCTTGGTGCTCAGGTAGCCAGGGCAGCCACTTCATTGCCATGGCCACCACCAAGGCGCTAAGCGGTAAGGTTATCGCAAATAAAGTCCACCATGCAAAATGTGCCACTAAAAAAGCCCCAACTAAGGGGCCAAAAGCCAAAGACATCATAATGACTATCCCCCACAACGCCATCGCTCGGCCTTGCTGAGCGCTGGGATACACCTGATATAACAGGCCGATGGATAAGGGGATAATTAAGCCGCCTGCCAGTCCTTGAATGACTCTTGCTATAATAATCAATGACAGGCTGGTAGCTGACATACCCAGCACTGAGCCCACCATAAATCCGGTAATGGCGCAGATATATACCTGCTTAAAATAAAAGGCCTTGCTCAAATAGCCACTGAGCATCAGACCCACACTCATTGCCAGTACATAGCCATTTAACAGCCAGCTTCCTGTCACAATATCTACTGAAAATATGGACATAAAAACAGGGATGGCCGGGTTTAACGCACTGTTGCTAAAGCTGACCACTGTGCCGCCCAATAGCAAGGTCCACAGCACTCGGCGTACTTGGCGGCTATCTGGATCCCGGTAGGCTTGTTGTGATAACGAGCCAGGCGGCGGTGATAAGTGTGTCATCAGATAATGCTAATCTTAGCTTACTGATGAACCGAACTGCGCCGAATGAGCCATATAAAGTACAGTCCCCCAATGATAGCGGCTATGGTGCCTGCCGGCAGCTCATAAGGGAAGATGATATAGCGGCCAATCCAATCCGCTAAGACCATCACCCCCGCGCCCAGAAGTGCTGCTAATGGCAGCTGCTTCTCAAGCTGCACTGCCCCTAAAGAAGTGGCCAAATGCGGCACCATCAGCCCAATAAAGCTGAGCGGACCCACCGCCAATGTGCTGACTGTACTCAGCGCCGCCACCACGATCAGTAGCGCCAATTGATAAAACCTCACCTTAACACCCAAGCTTTTGGCCACCGACTCACCTAATCCCAGCACTCTTAGCGGCTTAATCAATAACATACTAAGTGCCACCAGTCCCGCTGCTGCTATTATCAGGTACCAGACCGTCTCAGGGCTGGCGCTATACGTGGTGCCCGATAGCCAGCTCAGCATGGCCTCAAGTCTTGGGTCACCTGACAGCTTGACCATGCTCATGATGCCATCCATCATAGCGGCAATCCCGATACCGACCAGCAGTAAGTAAGCTGGCGTGACTTTACGCGCCAACCAAATAATCAGTAATAGCACCAAAAATGCCCCTGCCAGCCCTGAGCCAACCAAGCTTAGGGCACCAGCTTTTATCCCAAAAGCGGGCAACAATAAAAAGCCGCCAATGACCCCCAATGCAGCCCCAGAGCTAATGCCCAATACTTCCGGGCTGGCCATGGGGTTGCGAGTCAAGGTCTGTAGCAACACCCCGGCGGTAGCCAGCATGACGCCGGTAGCAGCAGCACTTAGCGTGCGCGGCAATCGGTATTGCTGGGTTAGCGCCCAATCTGTACTAAAGGCAATGCCTGAGAGGTCTTTGACCCATACGCTAACTAAAGCAATAAGTAGCAGTACGCCCACACTCCACCGCCACCAGTTGATGGCTTTACGCTGGGGTGTGAACATCGGCGTAATAGGCGTCACGCCTTGGCGTCTTTGACGTAAAATCAGCCAAATAATCAGCGGGGCACCCAACACGCCAGTGATAGAGCCTGCCGGTATCGGCGTCCCCATCACCGGCTCTAATAGCAGCGCCACATTACTGGTCAACCACAGCAATAAAGCGCCAAAGACAAAGGCCGCTACCAATCTGCGCCCGATAGAGCCAATACCCAAGGCATTCACCAAGCTTGCTGCCGCCAAGCCGATAAACCCAATCAAGCCCACCTCACTGACCACCAGCGCCGATACAATAGCCACGATAGCAATGACCGCTAAACGTAAGGCATTAATAGGTACGCCCAGCCGTTTGGCTTGCATATCATCTAGGCTCATTAGGGTTAACGGCTTTAATAAGGGGATACTTATCGCCGCCAGTGCTATGGCCGTTATGGCAAGCTTAACCGTGGTATGCCAATTATTTTGCGTTAAAAACCCAGCCGCCCATGACAAAATACCGACGCTATGCTCAGTAAAAAACAACACCAAAGTGCTGGCAAATGAAGCCAGTAAAATATTTACCACCAGTCCGGCTAACACTAAGATTAGGGGATTAAAACGGCTGGGCGCTGATAAGCTAAATACCAATACCAAACTAAACAGCGCCCCGACAAAGGCAATCCATACCCCACCATAAATCGCTAAACTTGGCACAAATAAGGTGGCAATAAGCAGCGCCAATTGAGCGCCAGTGCCAATGGCCAAGGTGGTATCAGAGGCCAAAGGGTTTTTGACCAGTTGTTGTAATAACACACTGACCACCCCCAGTAACCCTCCAGCCAATAAGGCCACCACACTGGTAGCGACCAGCTTTAACTGCACCGCCATATCCGCCACATCAAGTGTAAAGCTTGACTTAAACAGCTGGCTAACTGGCAGCTCCCAAAGCCTGTCAATCAATACCGAACTGCTGATGGCAATAGCCCCTAACAGTATCAGTATCAAGGCCCATGCCCGCCAGTGTTTGACCTCTACTGCCGAAGCCAAGGAGGAGACTGCAACTGGCCTGTCTGTAGCCGCTTGCGTTGAGCGTTTAGGGAGATGGCGATTGCTATTGTCTTTGTTCTGATTACTATTAGGCATAAAGTGACGATTATTTGATGTCATGAGCACGGCCTCCAACTAAGGTAGCTGAGGCAAGATTGTCTGCCAAACTGGTGAGTGATGCCATACCGCCATAAATCCATACCGGTGGCAAAATGGTCATACAACGGCTGGTGTCTGAGGTACTTGGATCGGCGCCATAGCCCAGTCTTTGCCACACCAAGCTGTCTTGGATTTGCTGCTGGGTGATAGGGTTTAGGGGCTTGATAATCAATAGACACACATCTGGCTCAAGCTGAGTCAAGTCTCCCATTTGAATGGGCACAAACCCCCACTCATTGCCCTCACCCAATGCAACCAACTGCTTATCCATCTTAGTCAGCACAGTATTAAACAAGCTGTTATTGGCATACATACGCATGTTATTGGCATCAACGAACTGCACCACGGCAAATTTTTTGATGGCAGGATACCGCTGTTGTAGCTTTGCACCGGCCTGATTAATGCGCTGCTGACTTTGATTGATATACTGCTCTGCTTGCGCAGGATTGCCTATAATCTTCCCAAGCTTACGCGTAGGCGCGGTATAATCTGACCATTTAGCCGTCTTACCTTGAGCGGCAAACATGACCGTCTGCGCCGGCACGTCACCATATACCCCGCGTGAGTGCTCATAAAAAAAGTTATCTATAATTAAATCAACCGGCAACTGTGCAGCAAGCTCCGCATTGGGTAGATAGCGTATGCCTAAGTCATGGACGGAGGATGGCAGTTTGGGCTCAGCCACCCATTGATCCCACACTCTCATATCCCCGGTAGCAATGGGGGGATGCCCCATGGCAGTAAGCGTGGCCGACACACCCCAATCAGGTGACACCACATTCAGGGACTTCTTAACAGGATTAGCCGAAGCGCTGTCTGGCTGATCAAGCGCCTCTATCTGAGAGGGGGCTGATGAGTCATTAAGTGCAGGCTTATCTTGTGTGGAATCAGCCGCACCATCGACGTTGTCACAGCCTGTGAGCACAAGACTTGCCACACTAAGCACTTGTATCACCTTAAACGCTGCAGATTTAAACAAGCAATGTCTGGTTAAAGCGGTCTGATTGGATGGGAAGGTGGTGGGGCTGATGGGTGGTTTTTTTAGAGGAGGCAGTCTCACTTTCATATTACACCACTGCCACAGGTTGGCCATTAACTGGATGAGTTAGCAGCTGCATATCGACATTAAAAATATCTTTTAACACGTCTGGCTGCATGATATTAGCCACCGTATCATCATGGCAGATCTTCCCAGCTTTTAGCGCAACAATACGGTCTGCATATTGAGCGGCAAGATTAATATCATGTACAATCATAGCCACTCCCAAGCCCTGTGTATCTACCAGCTGTCTAATCAGTGCCATCACCTCTAGCTGATAGCGGACATCTAGTGCTGCCAATGGCTCATCAAGTAGCAGATATTGGGTATCTTGAGCCAAGCACATCGCCAGCCAAACCCGTGCTCGCTCACCGCCCGACAAGGTAGACACAATGCGATCAGCAAAAGGTGCCACTTGAGTCAAATGCATGGCCTCAGTGACTTTATCACGGTCTATTTGACTGGGTTTTTGTAGCCATTTTTGATGCGGATAGCGGCCGAGCATCACAAGCTCACTGACGCTAAAAGAGGCGGCATCGGGTAACTGCTGCGGCAAATAGGCCAGTTTTTTGGCCAAATCTTTACTGCCATAATCACTAAGCGGTTTATCTTCAAGCACAAGCGACCCTGAGCTTGGTAACATCTCGCCTGCCAAGGTTTTTATTAAAGTGGATTTTCCGGAGCCATTGTGGCCAACCAGAGCAACCAATTGATTGGTCGCAATCTCACAGTTTATGTCTTGTAATAATAGGGTGTTTTGACGGCTAATAGAAAGGTGCTGGGCTTGTAACATAGAATCGCCGTAGATTAGGTGAAAAATTAATAAGCAATTGAATATGCTTTGAATTTAGAGTCACATTATACTTACGAACGATAATAAAAACAATTATCATTCACTTAAAAAATCTAGCGGATGCTTACAGTACAGGCTTGGTATGGCAAGCTTAGGCGCATATTACTAATAGCCATCAATAGGCACCTAAGCTGAATACGCCTAAGGTTTTGCCGTCACAAGTCCACTGCGTTAACCTAATACAAACACCACAGCGAAGTCACCTCAGCACGGCGCGCCTCAAATAATGGATCGCTTTTATCTTGGCTTTTGCCATGGGTTGGCTCAGTATCTAAGCGATATTTGACCTTTAAGCCGGCCTCCTCTATCCAGCCAAGTAACTCCTCACGGCTACGTAGCTGTAAATGTTCGGCTAAATCTGACAATATCAACCAGACTTCACCGTTGTCGGCCAGATGCGACTTTGCGCCCATAAAAAAACCACGCAACATCGCACTATTGGCATCATATACCGCATACTCTAACGGTGAGCTGGGTTTGGCGGGCAGCCAAGGCGGGTTACAGACAATCAAATTAGCCAGCGGCGCTTGCTTGGGATACAGATCTATTTGCTGCAGCTGTACCTGTTCAATTTGCAGGCGTTCGAAGTTATCATCGGCACAGTCTAATGCACGGGGATTTAAATCAGTGGCGATCACTTCTTTTACACCACGCTGCGCCAGAACAATGGATAATAGACCCGTACCGGTACCAATGTCATAGGCGATATCGCAAGGCTTTGGCAAGGGTGCATCAAGTAGCAGCTGCACATATTCTTGGCGGGTTGGTGCGAACACACCGTAATGAGGGTGAATTGATACGCCTAGAGCCTCAACGGGGACGCCTTTTTTGCGCCACTGCGCGGCACCTAATGCGCCCTGCAAGTCACGAAAGGACAACACGCATGCCTCATCCATCTTACCAAAGGCAGCTGTACAAGCCTCCCTGACTTCAGGGGCGCGGCCTAGATTGAGTTGATAATTGGCATCGAAATGTAATAGTAGGCGGCTTAATATTCGAGAGCGCTGAGTTTGCGCCAAACGGTTTTTATGAAATAGATTCGGCAGGTGTTGTGACACGCTCACCGGCTTTGAGTCACCCCTCATTGAATCAGTCACTGCTTGAGCGGCTTTTTTTGCGGTTTTTTCAGCCTTGCGCAGCTCAGCACGATCAATACGGCGCTGCAGGGCTTGAATTAATTGCTTGGCATTATGAAAGTCGCCTCGCCACAGCATAGAAGTGCCGGCATTGGCTAAGCGGTAGGCGGTATCTGCCGTGGTGGTGTCATCGATGATAACGATGCGGGCAGGCGGACCATGATTGCTCTGTGAGAGCCATTGTGCACGGTGTAGACTGCCATTTTCTTGCCATTGAACATACTGTCTTGTTGCTACTAACACGAAATTTACCTTCTTTCATTTATCAATACTAAAAAAACCACTATCATACACTAAACAATAATAAACTTCGCGACAGCCTGGTTATCCTGCTCAGATTTTGCGGTATTTGTGCTATGATAATTTATCCTCTTTGCTATTGATTAAGTCGCTCTTTTAACGACAATTTAACGACAAGTCGCCCTCTTAACTATTTAACCTGCTCTGCTATCCTTTATGTCAAACTCTACTTCGTTATCCCATCCCCCAAAACCACTCACCATTTTACATACCTCAGACTGGCATCTGGGACGCCGTTTGTATGGCCAATTGCGCTACCATGAATTTGAGGCTTTTTTGGCATGGCTGACTCAGACCTTGCAGCAATATGAGGTCGATGTGCTGATCGTCGCTGGTGATGTATTTGACACCATGACGCCCAGTAATAAGGCTCAAGCGCTGTACTATGAATTCTTAGGTGTGGTCTCTAAGTCGCACTGCGATCACGTGGTGGTGGTGGCTGGCAATCATGACTCCCCTACCTTCTTGGACGCGCCAGCCAATGTGCTCAAAGCGTTAAACGTGCATGTGATTGGCACCGCTTGCGAAGATGTGGCCGATGAAGTATTGGTGCTCACAGACAGCCAAGATCAAGCGCAATGCATCATTGCGGCGGTGCCTTATCTTCGTGACCGTGATGTGCGCAGTGCTCAAGCAGGCGAGTCAGGCGCAGATAAAGATGCCAATCTGTTGGCTGGTATCCATGAGCACTATGCGAAGGTGGCTCAGGTTGCCAAAGCCAAACAGGCCAAGCTGATCACTCAGCAGCAGCGCCATATCCCTCTTATTGCCACTGGTCATTTGTTTGCCGCAGGGGGTGCGACCACAGCTGATGATGGGGTACGTGAGCTGTATGTCGGCAGTCTGGGTAAGATTTCAGCCGATATGTTTGATGAGTGCTTTGATTATGTGGCACTTGGGCATCTGCATGTGCCGCAAAAGGTGGGCGGCCGTGAGCACATTCGTTATAGTGGCTCCCCTATTGCGATGGGCTTTGGAGAGGCCAATCAGACCAAACAGGTATTGTTGGTACAGTTTGGCCAAAATTTAGCCTCTGATAGCCTTAAAGAGCGCGTTCAAGAGCACATTAAAGAGCGCATTGAGGAGGCTTCTACGGCATCTCAAATATCTGCTAAGCCCAGCCATACCTTAACGACACCGGCAGCAGGCGCAGCTGCCAATTTATCTCAAGCGGATTTGTTTTGTGGAGATTTATTTGACGATTGGCTTGAGCCGACAGCAAATCAGCCATCTCAGCTGCAAACCCATGCAGATTCAGCAGCAGATTCTATAAGCCAATTAGACAAGCAGCATAAGCCAGATGAGGCACTGGCGGCCAAAACCTTGCACAGCACCGCCGATAATACCATGCAAATTATCGCGCTTACTGTGCCTTGCTTTCAGCAGCTCTTGCCCATTTCAGGCGATATCAATCATATTCTACAAAGCCTGCAACAACTCCCACACACCAAGCCCATTTGGATAGAGGTGGCTTATACCGGCGATGAAATCGTCAGCGATTTGCGCGAGCAGATCCATGCTGCCGTGGCTGGCACACCTTTTGAGGTATTAAAAATTAAGAACCATCAGGTTCGTAACAAGGTGCTCAAAGCACAGAGCACGCATGAGACGCTGCAAGACTTGGATGAAATGCAGGTCTTTGAGCGCTGCTTAGTGGCGAATAAAGTGGCAGAATCTCAGCGCCCCAGCTTGCGCGAGGCCTATGCACAAATCGTGTATCAAATCCATCATGATGACTCAATGGCCGAGTAGATCTATTGCTGGTGCCCGTGCTGCTCATGCTTATGCTTATGTTGCTATTACTATTACCCTTGTGCTGCTATTTACTATGTTTTAATTATTTCAACGTTATTTATTTAAACGGCTTGTTATCCCATGCGACTGATTGAATTACGACTCAAAAACCTAAACTCTCTAAAGGGCGAATGGCGCATCGACTTTAGCGATGAAGCCTATATCAACGAAGGTATTTTTGCCATTATTGGGCACACAGGCGCAGGCAAGACCACCATTTTGGATGCCATTTGCTTAGCGCTATATGGAGAAACACCGCGGATCAGTAACATTAGTAAATCGACCAATGAGGTGATGACTCGCCAAACTGGGGAGTGTCTGGCCGAAGTGGTGATTGATATAAATGGCACACATTACCGCTGTCATTGGTATCAGCGCCGTGCCCATGGTAAGCCTGACGGTAACTTGCAAGACGCCACCCATGAGCTGTCCCTTGCCAGCGATCATGAGGGACAAAAAGCCGGTACGGTTCTTGAAGAAAAATCATCGCTGACCAAAAAGCGAATTGTTGAACTTACCCGTATGGACTTTCAGCAATTCACCCGCTCCATCTTATTGGCTCAGGGCAGCTTTGCGGCATTTTTAAGAGCCAAAGCCGACGAGCGTGCCGACATCTTGGAGAAGATAACCGGCACCGATATTTATGCCACCATCTCTGAGCGGGTGCACGAAAAAAAACGACAAGAAGAAGCCCTTCTTAATACCTTGCAGGCCAAGCTTCAGGGGCTAGAGTTGCTCGATGTAGAGGCCGAGACCCAACTCAAGCAACAGCTCGAGGCCAATACCAAACAACTGGTAGATAACCGCGCCATCGTTAGCCAATTAGAGGATCAATTAACATGGATCACTGAGGTTGAGCAGCTTACAGAGCAAGTGGTGACGCTTAACACCGATGTGGCTGTATCCATACAAGCAAAAACAGCCTTTGAAGAGGATGCAAAACGTCTAGAGCGTGCCAATAAGGCGTTAGAGATTGAAAGTCACTATACACAAGTGCGTAATCTGCGCGCCTCAAAACATCAGCTGGATCAAGAGCTGTCTAATAAACAGCAGCAAATCCCTGTCTTACAGCAGCAGCTTGATGAGCAGCAAACACAAATGACTCAGGCACAAAAGCGTGAAGCATCAGCTAACCAAGTCTTGAATGACACGCTCCCTGTGATTGAACAGACGCGCCAGCTGGATAATCAAATTGAACAAACGCAGCTTACCCTAAAGCAGCAGCAACAATTACAGCACACCCATCAGCAAAGCTTGGCCGAATTCAAGGCAACAATAACACGCCTTATATCAGATAAAAGCCAAACCCAGCAGCAGCTGGCTGAGGTTGACAGCTACCTACAGCAGTACCAGCACCACAGCCAGCTAAATGTGGATATAAGTGGCTTAAATACCCTCGGCTTAACTCTCAAAGCTGAGCTTGAAAATAACTATAAGCTGTATCAGCAGCAGCACTTAAAAGAGCAAGAAAATAAGGATCTGACCCATCAATTAAACGCCCTAAAGCAAGAACAGGCCACGAACCAGGCCCTTTATGAGACAAAACAAGCCCAGTTAACTGAGTTATATCACGCGCAGCAAGCACTGTTACAGGGTCAGCCTTTGGCGGCACTTCGTCAGCAGCAAGAGCACAGTGATGCCTTGAGCACGCAGCTGTCCATACTACAGCAGCACCTTGATAATAAAGCTGAATTGGCTACTCAAATCAGCGCTGAAAAGGCAGTCACCACTCAGTTTGACTCAGATATGGCTGACCTACAAAGCGCCATTGAACAGGCTGAGCACGATCTTGAGATGCTAAACCGTCATCAGCAGGACAAACAATCTCAAGTAGAACAACAACAAAAAATCATTGAGCTGGAGGCCAAGCTTGAGGATTATATCGAGCTGTTAGCCCATAATCAGCCCTGTCCACTGTGTGGCTCTACCGAACACCCTAGTGTTGCTAACAAAAAATCTAATTCATCTGAGGCTCATACCAAGCTCCATCAATTAAAAGATGAGCTGTCTCAAATAGTCGCTAAGATTAATCGTGCCAAGCAAAATTTGGACGACGCCAAGCTGGCTTATAAAAACACTGAGTATAAGCAGCAACAAAGCCACGCTCAGCTGACAAACCAGCTACAGCGACTTAATACAACACTAAGCCAGATACTAAACCATACTAATACGTTATCTGAGCAATTAAGTGCTGCCCCCACCGTGCTGCAACAGCAGTTACTAAATAGCAGCGCTCACCTTCATGAAACTGATCCTCAAAGCAGCGATCCAAAAAATCACCAAAACGACCAGCAGCCAGCGGTGCCTAAGCCGCCTCTCTTGTTAAAGCTATCGCAGCTAACAGCAGGTTTTGACAGTCAGCCAAGCCAGCAGCAGCTTGAGGCTTTACTAGCCACGGGCAAGCAAATTACAGCGTGTATTTATGACGCACAGCAGCGATTACACCATCAAAAACAGCAGATTAAGCAGTCTTTAGAGGAACAAGATGCGCTGACCCAGCAGATAACAGATATCGAGAAGCGGCATAAAGCGATAGAGGCTGATAACCAAAGGCTAATGATGCACATCAAGGACATTGAAACCAAGCAGCAGCTTAACCAGCATAGTATCACTCAAGCTACAGCCTTTATAGATCAAGGTTTTAGTAAGCTTGGTGAGAGCGTTCAACAGCTGCAAGGTTTGCTAGATAAGTATAAAGACAGTGCGGCGATTAATGACGCCTCACAGACCCTTACTGATTGCGAGCAGTCACTGGCTCAGCTTAGACACTGTATGAATAACCAGCAACACTTAGATGACAAGCAGTGCTATGACTCATTACAGCCGCTACGCAATCTTAGTCAATGGATGGGCGCGCTCAATAACAGCTATGCAGCCAAGCTGGCCTCCAAGCAGCAGCTCTTCACTGAGATTCAAACATTAGACACACAACTTAAAAGCAATCAGGCTCAGGCAGACAAAGAGCACAGCCAGCTTGCGCTATTGACTGACACCATCCGTCAGCTGTCACATGAGATGACTCAGCTGCAAAGCCGCCGCCGTGATTTATTTGGTGATAAGCAAGTCAATAGCGAAGACAGCAGATTACGTGCCGCGCTTGATAGTGCCAAAGACCAGCTTAACCAAATAAATAAAGAGCACAGCCATACGCAGCATCAATTAAGCACGCTTCAAGCAGAAAGCCTACGCCTTGAGGCTCAGCTGTCTGAATTACAAAGTCAACTTGCTCAGCAAGAGCACGCGCTAAGTACACAGCTTCTTGCCCATGATTTTGATTCTGAGGCCGATTATTTGGCCGCTCGCCTGCCCAAAGAACAGCGTGATGCGCTCAATCAACGACAGCAAGAGATTGTTAATGCCCTAAATTATGCCCAAAATGCTTTAAAAACGGTTGAACATCAGCTACAGCATAAAACGGCTAATCCGCAAACCACAGACACCAAAGAAAATCTACAGGCTAAGCGGCAACAGCAACAAAACTTGGTCGATGAGCTTATCGAACAGGTGGGCGGCATCAATCAGCAGCTACAAACCAATGAGGCGCGAAAAACAGATCAGCGCTCCCAACTTGAGAAGATAGCTGAGCAAAAACAAAAGCTTAAAGTCTGGCAAGAGCTCTATGGCTTAATTGGCTCTGCCGATGGTAAAAAATACCGCACCTTCGCTCAAGGGCTCACCTTTGAGATTATGGTCAGCAACGCCAATACTCAATTGCGCAAAATGAGTGACCGATACATACTGGTACGTGATGAGAACAGTCCGCTTGAGCTTAACGTTATTGATGACTATCAAGGCGGATTGATACGCAGTACCAAAAACTTATCAGGCGGCGAAGGATTCTTAATCAGTCTGGCTTTGGCACTGGGGTTATCGAGCATGGCCAGCCAAAACATTCGGGTCGACTCGCTGTTCTTGGATGAAGGCTTTGGTACACTTGATGAGGACTCGCTGGATGTGGCGCTCAATACGCTGACCAACTTGCAGCAAGAAGGCAAGCTGATTGGGATTATCTCGCATGTGCAAGCGCTTAAAGATAGAATTCACACCCAAATTAGAGTGGATAAACTCTCAGGCGGATATAGTAAACTCAGCGGTCCTGGCTGTTCGGCCGTTAAGGATTAATACCCTCTATTCTCTAACATGTCTCGTTATAAGCGCTAAGCTCAGTCATCATCATACTAAAGGCAGAAAGCAGACAAATAAAAAGACCTCTTTATCTATAAAGAGGTCTTTTTATTAGAGACACATGACGCTCATCATCAAGCGCTCGCTACTTACTCAGAAATCAGCTTGTTAATCTCGCTAATCATAACCGAGAGCGCTGATAAGCCCACCTCAGTACCGTTCAGCTTAGACATTTGACCCGCCATATCTTCAATGGCTTGTCTGTGAGCCTGTTGCCACTGCTCAAGAGTGGCCGCTGCATTGTCCTGAGACAACAGTTTGTTCATCATCTGACGCAGACTACGGGTCAGCTCATTAAGCAGTGCATAGCGCGCACGTCTGTCCCAGTGGTCTTGCTGCGGTAGATGCTCAACTTGTAGCATTAGCCAGTCGATATGCAGGTTTTGATAAACCTCAAAGTACAGCTGTGCAATCTCATCCACCGGGCGCTGATACTGCTCAGCCAGTAGCGCTGTGTCTAAGGCATCAATAGCATAGGGTAAGATGGCAAAGCTTTGAGCCTGATCTTGATTGAGTCCTAAGTCGGTCAACTCAGACACGTCTTCTTCTAGATGTGTTTCGAACTGATGGGCAATAATACCTTGTGACTGAGTTAATTCAGACACCCCATTTTTGAAGCGCTCAATGGTTGGTGCGACTTGCAAATCATTGCCAAAAGCATTAACCAGCCACACAATACCCTGCTCTAACACCGAGCGCACTCTGACCTCTAACTGCAGCAAGGTTACGGCGTCCACTTGGTTATCCAAGGCCTCAAGCGTCTGCCAGCTGTCAGTGACTGCAAAGATATCACGGGCAATGGCATAAGCGCGGATTAGGGTCGCTACGCTTTGATTGGTCTCTTCAAACAAGCGGAAGATGGCCTCAATACCCAAGCGGTTTACCACACTGTTGGTCAGATACGTACTGATGATCTCGCGATGCAGACGGTGACGGGTCATCTCATCAAAGAAACGGCTTGCCAGCTCATCTGGGAAGTATTTACGCAGCTCATTAACGAAATAAGGGTCATCAGGAAGATCTGACTCTAATAGCTGCTCATACACCCACATTTTGCCATAGGCCAATATCACAGCAAGTTCAGGACGGGTCATACCAACGCCTGACTTCATGCGCTGCTCAATCACCTCATCACTTGGTAAGAATTCAATGGCTCTATCTAAACGGCCCTGTGCTTCTAGATAATCAATAATACGCTTATGATCGGTTAGGTTATCTGCCCCATCTAAATGACTGAGCTCTAAGGCTTGCGGCTGCAGATAGTTTTGACGCAGTACCAACTGAGCCACTTCATCGGTCATGCTCTTTAATAAGTCATTGCGCTGCTTGGTGGTCATATCACCTTGCTCAACCACTTTGCCCAATAAGATTTTGATATTGACCTCATGATCTGAGCAGTTAACACCGGCTGAGTTATCAATGGCATCGGTATATAAATGACCGCCTTCATGTTGTGGGCCACCATATAAGGCATACTCAATACGGCCTTGTTGGGTGCAGCCTAAGTTACCCCCTTCACCAAAGACTTTGGCACGGATATCCTCACCATTAACGCGAACCGCGTCATTAGCTCGGTCACCCACATCAGCATGGCTCTCCTCGCGGCTCTTGACGTACGTACCGATACCGCCGTTCCAAATTAAGTCCACCGGCGCTTTTAATAATCGACCAATCAACTCATTGGGGGTTAAGCTGTCCTCAGAGATATCAAAGGCCGCTTTCATTTCATCAGTTATGACAATCGATTTATCTGAGCGTGAGAACACGCCGCCGCCTTGGCTAATAAGCGATTTTTCATAATCATCCCACGTTGAGCGCGGTAGATTAAATAAGCGCTCACGTTCGGCGTAAGATGCCTCCGTATCTGGATTAGGATCGATAAAGATATGCAGATGGTTAAAGGCAGCTTGCAGCTTGATATGCTTAGACAGCAGCATGCCATTACCGAACACGTCGCCGCTCATATCACCAATACCCACGACGGTGAAGTCGTCTTTGTTTTGGATGTCTAGACCCAACATTCTAAAGTGACGTTTGACCGATTCCCAAGCGCCGCGAGCAGTAATCCCCATGGCCTTGTGGTCATAACCGACTGAGCCACCTGAGGCGAAGGCATCATCGAGCCAAAACCCATATTCAGCAGCCACGCCATTGGCGATGTCTGAGAAGCTGGCGGTACCTTTATCAGCTGCCACAACCAGATATGGATCATCCTCATCGTGACGCACTGTATTGTCCGGATGCATCACATTGCCATCGACTAAGTTGTCAGTCACATCCAGCATACCGCGTAAGAAGGTCTGATAACACTCAATACCTTCTTTTTGGAACGCTTCTCGGCCATCAGCGGGGCTTTTTTGCTTCACGATAAAGCCGCCTTTTGAGCCTACTGGCACAATCACTGCGTTCTTGACCATTTGTGCTTTAACCAAGCCTAACACTTCGGTACGGAAATCCTCCATACGGTCTGACCAGCGAAGACCACCACGCGCCACTTTTCCGCCGCGTAAGTGAATGGCTTCCACACGTGGGGAATACACAAAGATCTCAAACATCGGTTTGGGCTTAGGCAGATTGGGGATATCACTGGCCGCAAATTTAAAGGACAAGCGGTCTTTACGGTTACCCTCGCTATCACGCTGATAGAAGTTGGTGCGTAGCATGGCATTGATTAAGTCCAAGTACCAACGCAAAATTCTATCTTCATCTAGGCTATCTACTTTAGCCAGCGCCGCTTTTAGCTGCTCTTGGCACGCTTGAGTTTTGCTGACTCGTACTTCCTCGCTATAGTCCGGATTCATACGCGCATCGAACAAGTCGGCAATCATCACTGCGATATCGCCATTTTTTACTAAGGTTTGCTGAATATACTGACTTGAGAATGGCGCTTTGGCTTGTAGGATATAGCGCATTAATGCCCGCAGTACCACGACTTCAAATGTACCCAAGCGGGTGGCCAACACCAGCTCATTTAGTGAGTCACTCTCAACACGGCCCGCCCAAATTTGCGCTAGGCTGTCCTCGAACTGCTCACGCACCACTGCCAAATCAATGGTCTTAGCATTACGTATGGTCAGCTCGTACTCTTGCAGCCACATTGACTGCTCAGGCAAATCAAACTCGTAGGTCTGTGCTGAGACCACCAGCACCCCAAAGTTTTCTAAAATTGGTAAGATGTTGGATAAAATGGTGGGCTGATTTAAGCCATAGAGCTTCAGATGCAGCTGATTGCTTTCATCACCAGTAGATTGATACAGCTTCCATATCATAGGATTGCTGTCGCTTAGGCTGGCCAGACGCTTGGTATCAGTCACGCCGGTACGGACATCAAAGCGCTCTTTGTAAGCGGCAGGAATGGTATTTAAATAGCGCTTTAATAGGCTATTGGCTTTTTGCTCACCCAAAGCGGCCACCATAACTTGCTGATACTGATCGCTCCAGTCCTCCATCAGGCCATTGAGCTCATCTTCTAGCTGCTGTAAATCGACCGTATTGATTTGACCAGGCTCGGTACGCACATGCACATGGACGCGGGCATGATATGACTCATCGAACTCAGTGGTAAAGCCAGAGGAAATGCCATTAAAGGCATCTACTAACGCCTGCTGCATCTTAAGACGTAAGCTGGTATTAAACTTATCACGAGGGATATAGACCAGGCACGACACGAAGCGCTGATAGTGATCGACACGGGTAAATAGGCGCAGACGCTTTTTGTCTTTTAGCTGAGCAATACCAGAGACGATGGGATACAGCTCATCAATATTGGCTTGGAACAAGTCATCGCGTGGCAAGCTGTTGATGATGTGCATGTATTTATGATAGTTGTAGCCATTTTTTGGAAAGTCGGCTTGCTCCATAATTTTATTGGCTTTTTCGCGCAGTAACGGAATTTGCTGCACGCTTAGCTGATATGCCTGAGAGGTCAATAAGCCAATAAAGCGGTACTCGCCAATTAGCCGACCTTGCGCATCATATTTATGAATGCCCAAAAAGTCCATATATACGGGACGATGAATGGGTGACAATTGACTTGATTTTGACAGTAACACCACGCGCGGCATGGTCATTAGCACTTTTAGACTGTCTGGTAGCTGCGCAAAACTTCTGGACGGTGTGTCTTCAGAAACCCCGTTTAATAAGCCCAGACCACTGTTGCCTACAGAAATAAGGTTAATGGTCTTGCCTGCGTCTAAATGCTCCGCATCTAAGTCGGCGTCATTGGCTAGCTGAAGGCTGTCGGCATTGCCCTCTAAGCGATACTCTCTAAAGCCTAAGAAGATAAAGTTATCATCAGCAATCCACTGCAAAAAAGCTTTGATTTCATCTGCGCTGCTATACACCTCAGGCACAGGCGTATTATCAAGCTCTTGCTTAATCTCGCTAAGCTTATTGCGCATGGCCTGCCAATCGCCAACCACCGTATCTAAAGTGGCGATTTTATTTAAGATGCGCTCACTTAATAACTGCATGGTCTTGCTGTCTGTACGCTCGATTTCGCAGTGAATCAATGACAAGTAGCGGGTATCACTGTCTTGCACACCCTCTACCGCAATAATCTCGTCTGCCTCATTGCGTTTGGCATCAATAATGGTGTTGTGGATGCGGTGTACATCTAGACCTTGTGCCTCAATACACATGGTCAAGGTATCGACCAAAAATGGGCGGTTATACGCGACCAATTGCAACACGGTATGACCGCTATGAAAATGTTGCTCTTCGACACTTGGATTGAATAGGCGTAGGGCGGGCTGATTGTTTTTATAAGACTTTAATAGCACAAAGTGGTGCAGCGCCATACCGGCTAAGTCAGCATCTGACTCTTTATCAGCGGTACGCGCCGCTAAGCTGCGGTAATAGACCGAAATGAAGTTGTCTACCAAAGCCTTATCTTTATTGACATAGCTTGTGGCAATATTACTTATGTTTTCAAGACGTTCAGCGCTTAAAGCAAGCGTGTTTTTCATTATAAATCCCTTTGAGAGCTTATTTAATTATTGGTTTATTATCGAAATTTAAAACTAGATTTTTGTCTGTTTTAAAGCTAGATTTTACTCCTCCTAGGCTTGAGACTAAAGGGTTTAACAATGTTTCATCATTACCTGTTCATTCATAATTATTAGTAGGCTTTTATTAAACAAACTGCTCTTGTAATCTGATTTTTATTGCTATAGATAGCCGTAATTGAGGCCAATATAAGGTAAATATGTGCTAAAATGGTAACTTTCTAGACGACTGGTCTATATTCTCGTATCAGCTTTGTAGTTTCGTCTTGAATTCAATCTGGATTATCCTAACAAATCCTATATAAGCTTTCGGCGACTTTTACTTCGACTATATAAATACTCATACTGACGAGCTATTACTAACAAACCATATAAACACCAAATAAATACCATATAAATACCAACGATTTTTATACTCAGCCGACTTTAATCTACTACTTAGCATTTGTCGCAATCTACCAAAACAGGTTGATGCGGCTGTATAACGGATACCTAATTATGAGCTCTTCTACCCCTGATACCGTCGCAGTCCGCCATAAGACTGAGGCAGCAACACTACCTACTATTGAAGCAGATTTTGTGAAAGCTGCTAAAGGCGATACTAAGTCGCATTTGTTGGCCACTGGATATCAACTGCTGGCTCATAAAGGCTTTACTGCGGTCGGTATCAAGCTTATCTTAGATACTGCTGGCGTGCCCAAAGGCTCTTTTTATCATTATTTTGCCTCCAAAGAAGCGTTTGGTGAAGCCATTATTAAAGGCTACTTTGAGCATTATAAAAGCCGTCTTCAGGCCATTTCTAACCAAGATATTAGTGCACAACAAAAACTGTATAACTACTTTCAGTTTTGGTATGACACTCAGCAAAATGGCTGCGATCACGAAAAATGCTTGGTGGTTAAATTAAGTGGTGAGGTGGCCGATATCTCAGACCCTATGCGTGAAGCCTTAGCGGGCGGTTATATGCAGACCATTGGCTGGATTAGCGATCAGATTAAGGCTGGCTGGGAAGATGGCTCTGTGCCTAAGACCGAAAATGTGGCAGCAGAGAGTCTGGCCAAGCGCTGGTACTATGCTTGGTTGGGGGCCAGCTTAATTGCCAAGACCAGTCAGTCTAATATTCCATTATCTGAGGTATGGCAGATGACCACCTCAGAGCTTGGGCGCTAAGCTAAGTTTGCTGAGATGTCGCTTAGCTTATTTTAGTTTTTAGCTTGGTACGTTTTTTAGCTTGGTATGTTTTTTAGCTTAGTATATTTGTTAGTGCGGTGCATTGTTTTTAGCGCAGTGCACTGTGGACACAGCGGCTGTGATAGCCGGCTCTAACGTTAGCAGGCTAGCTATCATTTTTGGCGCTATCGCTTTGGATATGGGATGCCCCCAACTTTTATCTAGCACAAATGATGCAGCATTGTGTTTTAAATGATGTTGTTAACCGTTAACTCATCTGTTTAACGCCCTCTTTGATTCCCTTGTTTAGTCCTAATGTAATCCCCTCCTCTCACTCGGTTATAAAAACCGTCCACAAAAGTTAGGTAGTTTTGTAATTTAACTAGACGACCGGTCTAATTATAGCGTATTATAGCCACAGATAACAAACCTAGTCTTTACCCCTACCTTTACTTTAAGGAACCTTTACTTTAAGGATTTTTATGAACAACTTTCAATACTTTAACCCTGTGCGTATCGTCTTTGGTGACGGTCAAATTAAAGAGCTGTCCAATCTAGTACCTAACCATGCCCGTGTATTAATTACTTATGGCGGCGGTTCAGCACAGCGTACTGGCACACTTGATGAAGTAAAAGATGCCCTAAATACAGCAGACAGCACTCGTGAAGTTTTTGAATTTGGTGGTATTGAGCCAAACCCTGAGTTCACCACCTTGATGAAAGCCGCTGATATGGTGAATGAACACCATATCGACTTTATTCTAGCGGTGGGTGGTGGTTCCGTCATTGATGGCAGTAAATTTGTGGCACTGGTCTCACACCTAACACAAGATGATGGTACCGTGTCACGCGACCAAGCTTGGGAAGCACTCACCAGCTATACCAGAAACATTGATTCAGCGGTTGACTTAGGTGCGGTATTAACTATTCCAGCAACAGGTTCCGAGATGAATTCAGGTGGCGTGATTAATTACAGTGAACGTAAAGCCAAGCTACCCTTTGGTAACCCATTGGCCTATCCAAAGTTCTCAATTTTAGATCCTACTAAGACCTTAACTTTGCCTGAACGTCAAGTAATGAATGGCGTGGCAGATGCCTTTGTCCATGTCATGGAGCAGTATTTAACTTATCCAGTAAATGCTAAAGTCCAAGATGCTTTTGCAGAAAGCTTGCTAAAAATCTTAATCAGTGAAGGTCAAGCCGTTAAAGCCAATCCAGAGGATCTGGAAGTACGCAAAAACATCATGTGGACAGCAACCATGGCCTTAAATGGTCTAATTGGTACCGGCGTACCTCAAGACTGGACCACACATATGATTGGTCACGAATTAACCTCTCTACACAGCATCGATCATGCCCGCACGTTAACCATAGTGTTGCCCTCAGTGATGCGTGAGTTAAAAGACAGCAAAAAAGACAAGCTTTTACAATATGCCCGCAATGTCTGGCATATCAGCAGCGACACTACCAAAGACGATGACGCCATCATTGAAGAGGCCATTGTGCACACTGAGCGCTTCTTTAAGGATTTAGGCTTACCGATAAACCTTGCTGATGCCAACCTAGATGAAAGCGCCATTGAGCCTATTGTTCAGCAGTTACAAGCACATGGTATGACTAAGCTTGGTGAGCATAAGACCAATGATTTAGAAGTTTCACGCCGTATTTTACAGCGTGCAGCCCAAGCTTAATTGCCACTTAAAGCCACTTAGCTTAAAGTCATAAATTAGGTACAAAAGCACCACATAGGCACAGCCGCCCTACTCTACAATAAAATAGGTGGCTGCGCCTCCACCTCTAAAGATTTTCAAATAATAAAAATAGCAGTCCATTGATTTGGCTTAAATATAATCTGGCTTCAACAACCGCTGCTGCCTACCTCCCTTAATAACAATAAACTGCATAAATACACCAAGGATTTCCACTTATGAGCTTTGATAATACACCATTTAATACAGCCCAATCAGATACCCTAAACCGTCAAATCAAACTGGCCAGCCGTCCTCATGGCAAGCCAATTGACGATAATTTTGAATTAACGACAACTGACGTACCCCGTGCAGCTGATAATGAAATGTTATTACGCACCCTTTATTTATCGCTTGACCCTTATATGCGTGGTCGTATGAGTGATGCCAAAAGCTATGCCGACCCGCTAGAAGTGGGTGATGTGATGCTTGGTGCTACCGTATCGCAAGTGGTTAGCTCAAACGTTGAGGGCTTTAGCGAAGGCGATATTGTGGTTGCCTATGGCGGCTGGCAAGACTATAGCGTCAGTACTGGTGAGGGCGTATATAAATTAACCCAAGAGATGAGCAACCCTTCTTACGGCTTAGGTGTGCTGGGCATGCCAGGCTTCACCGGCTATATGGGATTAACTGATATTGGTAAGCCAAAAGCAGGTGAGACCTTAGTAGTAGGCGCAGCAACCGGTCCAGTCGGTGCGACCGTCGGTCAAGTGGGCAAACTACATAACCTAAAAGTAGTGGGCGTCGCAGGTGGTGCAGATAAATGTAAATACGCCGTTGAAGAGCTCGGCTTTGATGTGTGTCTTGATCACCGCAGCGATGAATTCGAGGCGCAGCTAGCCGCCGCATGTCCTAACGGCATTGATATTTATTATGAAAACGTGGGTGGCCGTGTATTTGATGCGGTACTGCCTCTACTGAATGCGCACGCTCGTATCCCTGTGTGTGGTCTTGCTGCTCATTACAATGAGACCGAGCTGCCTGAAGGCAAAGATCGCTTAAGCCAGCTCATGAGCCTCATCTTAAGACAGCGTCTAACCGTTAAAGGCTTTATTATCTTCGAAGAGTATGGTGATAGCTTCCCGCAGTTCTTACAAACCATGGGCAAATGGGTCTCTGAGGGCAAGGTAAAAACCAAAGAGCATATCGTTGATGGCCTACAAAATGCGCCAAAAGGTTTCGTGGATATGTTAGAGGGCAATAACTTCGGCAAAACCGTGGTTAAAGTTGCTGACCCTAAATAACTGAATTTATAAATAAATGACCGAATTTTAAAAATAAATCTTTGCTATAGGATAACTGATGAAAATATTAATGGTGCTTACCTCACATGATAAATTGGCAGAAACGGGTAAAAAAACCGGTTTTTGGTTAGAAGAGTTTGCCGCGCCTTATTACGCCTTTAAAGATGCGGGCGCTGAGATTACTTTGGCCTCACCTGCCGGCGGTCAACCGCCGCTTGACCCAAGCAGTGATACCCCTGACGCTCAAACTAAATACACCGATCGCTTTAAGCAAGATAGCGCAGCCCAAGCGCATTTAGCGACCACTCACAAGCTTGCTGATATCAATGCTGCGGATTATGACGCCGTCTTCTACCCAGGCGGTCATGGCCCCATGTGGGACTTAGCGGTTGATCTCACCTCAATCGCTCTTATCGAAGAGTTTGTTAAGTTAGATAAGCCAGTTGCCTTCGTTTGCCACGCACCTGCTGCCTTAAAGAATGTAAAAGTCGATGGCGAATACTTGGTAAAAGACAAAAAAGTCACCGGCTTTAGCAACACCGAAGAGGCAGCGGTTGGCCTAACTGATGTGGTGCCGTTCTTACTAGAAGATGCGCTACAAGCAAATGGTGCTCATTACCAAAAAGGTGCGGATTGGCAATCTTACGTGGTCGAAGATGGCCTACTTATCACCGGTCAAAACCCCGCCTCATCTGAAGATGCGGCCAAGCGTCTTATTCAACGTCTACAAGCTTAAGACTCATTATTACTAAGGCTAATATCATGATTAAATTACATCACCTCAATCAATCTCGCTCACTGCGCATATTGTGGCTATTAGAAGAGTTAGGTCAACCCTATGAAGTGGTCAGCTATCAACGTGACGCGACCACGCATCTTGCGCCACAAAGCCTAAAGCAGGTGCATCCCTTGGGTAAATCACCTGTCATCGAGCTTGATGGCCAAGTGCTTGCAGAGTCTGTGGCGATTACGGAGCTATTAATTGAACGCTTTGCTGCTGATACGTTGCGTCCTGCGCCGCAAAGTGCTGAATATGGCAAATATCTACAGTGGATGAACTTTGCTGAAAGCTCAATCATGGTGCCTTTATTGCTTGAATTATTTGTTAATAAAGCAGGCATCACTGACAATGAGTTTTTGTCAGGCTATATCGCCAAAGAAAAGCATAATTTATTAAGCTATCTAAATGATGAGCTTGAAGGTAAATCTTTTATCGTATCTGATAAGCTAACCGGTGCCGACTTTATGCTGTCATTTGACTTAATTATGTTGGCACAGCGCGGCTTATTGAATGACTACCCCCATATCAAAGCTTATGCAGACAGCCTATCTAACATTGACAGCTATCAGCGTGCCTTGCAGTTAGAAGCGCAGTATGATGCGTCAAAATAAGCTTTAGTTAAACCATAACGCTTATAAAGACACCGGCCATAAAAAAACAGCTCCTTATGACTAAGGGGCTGTTTTTTTATGCGGTAAACCCAAATCTTTACAAATCAGTGAGTTTTATACCCAAGCTAACATTTCTAACAAGAAACATACTTACCTTCGGTATCAATACACATCTGTGCGCCATTGGCTGTATTGCCGACCCAGGCTTTTCCACCCGTGAACATAAAGGGTTGGACACCTTTATAATTAGCACCGCGAATACGCTGAACTGTAGACTCGGTATAGTTAAAAGGAATAACCAACTCACCTGCCAAGTTTACAAATCCCCACTTATCTCCCATACGTACGCCCGCTAACCCTTCAGAAAACGGGGTGACCTGATTAAATGAGAAGGTAATCATCGGCACACCGCTATAGTTAACGAAGCCCCATTTACCATCGCGCTGTTCAGGCTGCCAAATCTCCGGACCCGATGATGCATTAGATGACATTGGAGCAACTACAGGGCCTGAGTTGATGGCCTCTGGACGCTGAAGCGCATTCAGTGCCTCTATTGCTGACTGGCTGGTAGCCACAGTTGTGCGCGGCGCCGTAGTGCTAGGTAGCGGCGCTTTAATATTGGTGGTGGTTTTGACCACAGGTGTTGACGGATTACGAGCCGTTATACTCTGAGTCGCAGCAGATGCAGGCGCTGCAATGGCTTTACCATATGCATCAATCCACTGCGTACCTGCACGGGTCGTAATCTTGGCTCGGTTGCCAGAGAAGTCACTAATACTGACATAATTGGGCGAAAACGGTAACACCACTGTATTGCGAATATCAATTACCCCAAACATACCCCCTTTTTTGACCACAATGCGGTTGCCATTAGCAGCACGGGCCCAGCCTCTGGTTTGACTGTCACCTTGGATGACATCATAGACCGCGGGGATAATTTCTCGGCCCGCTAAGTTAACATAACCAAGCTTACCCATACGCTGCACAGGTATAAGGCCCTCACTAATTTTGCTGACATCGACACCTGTGTAGCGAGACAAGTCAGCAACTCGCCTACCCCTATTGTCTAGTAGTGCTACGGGTTGGCCTGAGTCTTTGAGTGCCAAGAAGTGATTGCTGCTTGAGGTACAAAACACATTGGAGTAGTAGCTTTTGGGCACCTGACAAGCGGCGTAAGCTGGCACACTCATAGCGCCTAATGTGGCAGTCAGTGCAGCGGCTTTAAGCCAAGGGCCGCTCAGTTTTAGCCAGTTATGGGTTTTTGTGGCACTGATAGCTGTAGTATTGACTTGCGCCGTTTGAGAAGAAAAATGGTTTTTTACACCGTTAACAATTTTTATCATAGCTTTAGATGATGCATGAGGTTGTGAGTTTAGAGGATTAAGAAAATAGCAGATATGTGGCGTAGATACCATGTAAATAATAATTTGTTGCAAACAAGTAGTAATAAAGCAAGCCTATTTCGCCTACTTTTTATTATCAATATTTTTAATATTAATCATGGCTTGATACCAACCATAGCTCTATTTGTTTGAACTGATGTGTTATTCCATGCCAAAAAACTTCTGCTCAAGCCAGCGGTTCATAAACACATTATCTGGATCATATATCTGCCTGATTTGCAAAAAACGCTTCATTTGCGGGTATAATACTTGCAGCTCATCACTGCTTAATTTATTTATCTTGCCCCAATGCGGACGGCCCTGCCATTTTTTCATATAGTCATAGAGCCAATTAAATAACGGCTCACTGTCCATGCCTTTATAGACGTGAAAAGACAATACCGCACAGTCCTCACCCTGAGTTGGGCTTAGCATCCCTATCTCTGCTTTATGAGTGCGTACTTCGATAGGAAAATGTGAGCGCTTATCATCTTGTAATAAGATGTCGTTAATCTCAGTAATGCATTGATCAAAGTCTGACAGCTTAATAAAATATTCCGACTCATTGAACCTGACCCCACGCGGTGTCGGAAACACTTCATAGCTATAACCTTGCCGGTGGGTATTGGGTATAGAGTTTGCTGATATTTCACTGACCTTTTTGGTCAGCTTAGGGTTCATTCTTGCCAACTCAGAGAGCAGATAAAATGCACCATTGAGTATGACGATACTTTCAAAATGATCTTTGAGTTTTTGTGCTCGGCGCATGGGCTGCGGTGCCACAACAGATAAGGTCTTCTGCTGTATCTTATTGGTGCCTGGGAATAAAAACCATTCCATATGTCTATGAGCACGTGCTGTATCATGAAACCCTGCCAATCCTTGTTCAAAATCTATTGGCTCATTGCTCTCTTTTAGACCATATAAATCGACCACTTTTAGGGTAAGCTTGGTAAAGACGCCAAGCATGCCCAAGCTGACATGTAACGCATTGCCCAGCTCATCGGTATCCGGGTCGCCTCGATGATGCGTATGCCGCTGACCTTGACCATCTACCCACTCCCACGCCACCACTTGACTGGACAATGAGCCAAGCCCAATACCTGTACCGTGAGTACCCGTACTGACCGCACCTGCGATAGTTTGTGCTTGCACATCACCCATATTCTCAAGTGCCAAGCCATGCTTTGCCAAAGCCGGACCAATCTCATGCAGGTAAGTGCCGGCGTGCAAGGTGACCTGTTTGTTGGGTTTGTCTACTGAGATTATGCCACGCATATTATGCAGGCTAACCGCAATCTCCTCAGGTTTGGCGCAGCCGCTAAAAGAGTGTGCAGCGCCGGTAACCCGCACCCGCTTTTTATGTATACGTGCCTGTTTGATGATCTCTTGCAGCGCTTCTACTGAGCTTGGCGAGAGCTTTTGTTCTGGCGTAGCGGTGACATAGCCGGACCAATTCTCCCACTGACGGCTTGCCTGCCAGTGTCTTAATGAAAACACAGTCCCTCTCCTCGATAAGTTGTCATAACTTGAGCAGCGCCTTCTACAATTAGCGGCTTATTGCCACGGTAGCACACCAACTCATTAAAATGCTCAGCCAGCTCGCCCGCTTTGGCATGGCGACACCAGACGGCCTCTCCGATTGTTGGCATATTGCCTTGTTTGATTACTGCCTCATCTACCGCAAATGGGGTTTGAACCTCTCCAAACCCCTCATCGGTCAGTAAGCTTAAGCCTGGAGGATAATGCACCACAGGCACCTTATCGGTACCGATAGCACCTGAGGCAATAAAGCCGCCCCCTTGACAAGTAATGACCCGCTTTTCAGGCTGACGAGTGACTGGCAACACAAAGCCTGCCGCCGGCTTAAATTGCTGCATACTGTCCATATAATCAAAATAGGCCGGCTTATAATACGCAGAACCCACCGTAATCTCAGTCACTTCAGGCTGGCTTGAGGTAAAGTCCATACTGCCACTGCCGCCACCATTGACCAATTTAAGCGGATACCCCTGTTTATTAATCCAGTGCACCATACTTGCTCGGCGGCGACTGACTTGTCTTTTTGAGCTATTTTTTAACAGCTTAATTGCCGGCGTAATCAGTGACTTACCCGGCAGATGCTCTGCCAGTCCAGCAATTTGAGCCTCATAACCCATCATTGCAGTGATTGTTATATGCGATAAAGAACCTGCTTGTTCTATAAGCGTTTTGACATCGCTTTTGCGCATCAAGGCAGAGCGCTTAGTACCAAAATATAGCTTAGGCAGTGGCATAGACATATTGATATCTAAGCAAACCTCAACGGATTGCTCCTGCTGTTTGCCTATCTCATTTAGCAGATGCAAATGCTCAATGCGATCAGCCATCCAAATCATAGTCGCCCCTTGCTGATTATATTTCAGGGCTTCTGCCACGCTTGCTCTGTCTAAAGTTGGATAAGCACATAGGATATTATCAAAGCCATTTTGCAGCAGGTACACAGACTCAGCAGCGCTGTAAGACATAAGGCCAATAAAGTGAGGGGTGTGTTTTTGGATATAACGCAAAACATCCATAGAGCGAATTGACTTAGTCGCAATGCGTAGCTTAACCGCTTGGGTCTTTTGATTGACCAATTTAATATTATGATCGAGTGCATCCATATCTAGCCAAGCACTCACCTTTGGCGGTGCTGGTAGTTGGGCAAAGTCCATTTTTGCTCTCCTGTATAATAACTTCATCACAATCACAGTTCGGCTTATCGCCTACCACCGAATATTATCATTTTATACTAACAGATTATGTTAGCCAAAGCGTTAAAACATAAAAAAAGCAAGGCAGCGCTGAAGCCTGCCTTGCTCATATGTTGTCTCATATAAAATTTTTATAGGCGTAAATGACACATCATGTCGTGTCAGGCTGAAAAACCTAGGATAGCGCTTGAAAGTGTTGTTGAATGTAGGCTTGACCTTCAATATCTAAACACTCAGCTAGGCTGCGACTCCACTGCGGCTTGCGGTCTTTGTCTATCAGTAAAGCACGCACCCCTTCACTAAAGTCAGGATAATTGACGCAGTGCAGCGCCACATTGGTTTCAAGTGCCATAATTTCGGTTAATGACAAGTTGTGGGCGCGCTGATACATCTCGTAAGTAATGGCTTTGGTCACCGGACAACCATAGCGATAATTTCCCACGGCCGCCTGAAACCACGCATTGCTGGCAAACTCTGGATAAAACTGCTCAATGCCCGAGTCCGACTGCAAAATAGCATCAATTTTATCCAGACCGCCACAGCTCATTAAGCGCTGTATCGGCACCATAAACTTAGCAATATTGCTTGGTGCAAATTCGACGCTTTTAACAGATTGCTTGCTAAACTCGCTGAGGGTTTTGGACGTGATTTGATGCAGCTTACTGCTTAGGCTATTTAGAGTGGGTTGACCCAAAGCCTCGCGCCAATCTGCCTCACATAAGCTTTGCAGCATGGCATCAAAGTGTTGGCTGCTCATTTTAAAATCAGCCAAATTACACAGCAGTGCGTCATTGGCGTTGGCGTCCGCACCGGTCAAGCCCATAAACAGACCGGTCTTGGCAGGAAATCGTTGTAAAAACCAGCTACCTGTCGCATCAGGAAACAGGCCAATATTCACCTCTGGCATCGCCGCACGGGTGGTCTCGGTCACAATGCGGTGGCTGCTACTGCTTAATAACCCCATGCCGCCGCCCATCACAATACCGCTGCCCCAGATAATAATGGGCTTGTGATACTCATGCATTTGAGTGTCTAAATGATATTCACTGGCGAAAAAATCAATGGCCTCTGGCGGCGCCATGCCCTCTTTATTCCACTGCTGGCGAGCTTGATACAACTGACGGATATCGCCACCGGCACATAATGCGCGCTCGCCTGCCCCGCGTATCACCACTGCCACAAGATTATCAAGCTTCTCCCACTGTGTCAGCTGTGCGCTTATTAGCTTGCACATGTGAGTGCTTAACGCATTGAGCGATTTTTCACGGTTTAAGCGCACCAAGCCGATGATTAGGCCTTGCTTAATTTGGATGCGTTCAAATACCACTTCTTCGCTATCAGCAGCCATTATGCCCTGAGCTGCTTCACTTTTATCATTAAATTGCATGTCAATATTTGCCCCAGTTTCAATAATTTTATAAATAAAAAAGATAACAGCAATGACCATAAGCACAATTAACCGGCTTATGGCCTTGATGCCTGTGCTTGCTTTATCCTTAGCGGGTGTAACATTTGCCCATTATCACACCTATTTTTCATAAGGGGGCTATACTAACATATTGATATTTACACAAAAAGCCGCAGCATAAGGGCTACGGCTTTTATTTTTATATCTCATTCATTGAAGCAATCATTGAATTGTGCTTCCTGATGATCTGCTTAACTTAAATGGTTGTTTGACCCACGTATAGCTCACGCATGACTTTTTTGTCATGTTTGCCCACTGAAGTCTTTGGTAATTCATCAACAATCTTGTAGTATTCAGGCACGCCATACTTTGGAATCATGCCTCTTTCGGCGGCTTTTTCGGCAATGGCTTTAATGTCCTCAACCGTTACATCCTGGCAGTTTGGCTTTAACACAATCGCTGCCAGTGGACGCTCGCCCCATTTCTCATCGCGCACACCGATAACGGCCACGTCTGCGACAGCAGGGTGTAGTGATAAAATGGTCTCAATCTCCAAGGACGATATCCACTCACCACCCGACTTAATCACATCTTTTAAGCGGTCGGTAATCTTTAAGGTACCATCTTCAGTCATAAAGGCGATATCTTGAGTATGCATATAGCCGCCTTGCCACAGCTCCACGCCAGCATCGGCATTTTTGAAATAGCTCTGGGTCAACCAAGGCGCGCGCAGTACCAGCTCCCCGGTTTGCTTACCATCGTGCGGTAGCGCATTGCCATCACCATCCCAAATTTTGGCCTCCACCATTATGACCGGCTTGCCGGTTAGGCTACGTCGCTTCGCCTCTTCCTCTAGACTCATCTCAGGATCATCTGATCTAAATTCAGTCAAACTAATCAGTGGCGCCGTCTCCGACATGCCATAGCCGGTATATACCTCAATGCCGGCTGACAGGGCTGTTTTTGCCAAGCCTTCGGTTAAGCGTGAGCCGCCAATGATCATTTTTAGACCATCAAAGCGCTTGCCTTCAGCTTCTGCTTGCTTCAGTAGCATCTGCAAAATAGTCGGTACGCAGTGGGTGATACTCACCTTCTCGGTTTCAATTAAGTTTAGCATCACATCAGGCATATAACGACCCGGATACACCTGCTTCATGCCCAGCATGGTTGCGGTATAAGGAAAGCCCCATGCCAGCACATGGAACATGGGTGTCATCGGCATATACACATCGCCAAGCACTAACCCTTGCTTTTGTGGCAATATACCCAAGGTTGCCGCTTCTGCTAGCGCATGCAGTACAATTTGACGGTGACTAAAGAACACCCCTTTAGGATTGCCCGTGGTGCCTGAGGTATAAAAGGTGGTGGCAATGGTGTTTTCATCAAAGTCTTGAAACTCAAACTCATCACTGGCCTCGGCAAGCAGCGCTTCATATTCACCTAACAACCGTGCTTGGTTATTACCAAACACGCCCTCACTACTAACCCCATTGTCATCGAGCCAAATAATATGCTCAATCGACGAGTTCTCAAACTGATAGTCTTTTACCATAGGCGCAAACTCAGAGTTTAGCAGCAGCACTCTGGGCTTGGCATGGTTGATGGTGTACAGCACTTTGTCTGGAGACAGGCGGATGTTGACGGTCTGCAGCACATACTGCGACATGGGAATGGCAAAGTAAGACTCCAAAAAGCGGTGGCTGTCCCAGTCCATCACCGCCACCACATCCCCTTTATCTAAATTAAGACTGTCTAGGACATTGGCAAGCTTACCGATACGTGAGAACAGCTCCGTATAGGTCATGCGTTTTTTATCCGCATAGACAATTTCTTCATTTTGCGAAGTGACTTTTGAGCGGTTTAATAACTGCTTGATGGTCAGTGGAAATTGGTAAGCATGGGCAGCGGCGTTGTAATGATTCATCATCCTAATTCCTTTTAAGTGTATTTCGTTAATGCCTCTACTGTAATACATTCAGTGTTCGATTTCTATAAATGTCTAAAAAACAAGTGAATAATTTAGCGTATCGTTGTATTCAACTGGCGTTTGTTGTCCAAGAGCGCCGCCTATGGATCAGACATTTTTAGCCGCTATTTACAAACAGCAAGAACAATTGCGCTTGGTTTTTGACATTTTTCCAATGCCAGGGTTAAAGCTATTGGTGGGATCTAAGCGCTGATAGAAGTTTTGCAAATCAGGCTCTGCTTCATATAAGTGACCCACATTATGCTCAGCAGGATATTTGGCCCCTCTGGTGTTTAAAAGCTCAAGCATGAGGTGCTTGACCTGCTGAGCATCGCTGCCTTTTTTTAAGATATAGTCTTGATGGAACACGTAACAAAAGAAATGTCCGTAATACAGCTTCTTCTCCAAATGCTGATTAATCTCTTCTGGTAGCGCTTCAAACCAAGCTAACTCATTACGAGGAATGGCGATGTCTAGTGCCAATATATCGCCGACCTCCTCTTGATGTATCACCTCATATCTTAAAGCGGCGCCAGCAGCGGCAAAACGATGTAAAAACGCACTTTCTGATTCCTCATCGCTGCACTCAAAATAATCTCCGGTTGTCGAGTCAGCAAAAAACTTCTCCAAGAATACCTGAGCCTCTATTATGCCTGCATCGCTCATTTTTAGGATAAGATGATGCTCGTACTTATTGCGATATTGCGTCATTCGCTTGGGCAAATGGTTGGGGAAAATATTGGCAATAAACTGCATCACTTTATCGGTGAAATGTTTTGGCATCCAAGACCATTTGTTCAGCTTCGCATCAATAGCGCCTTTGATGGAGAACAATCTGGGCAAGGTATCAGTGCCTAAATGCTTAATACTTAAAAAAGTATCTTTGCCGTATTTGGTTGAGACATCGAAGATATCACGGTGCATATACTCGCCAACTTCAGGAATATTGGTAAAGCCTGAGAGTATCTGTCGTCTTAACTGTGCAAGCTCACCAATACTATTGCTGCCGATATAAAACGTTTTTTCTTGGGCAGCTATTGGATAAGTGTCTAGGCGCACTGCAAAAACTGCCAGCTTGCCGGCGCAGCCACTGGCCTCATAAAGTCTTCTTTTGTCTGCATTAAAGCGGCTTGGCGTATCTGCATCGACATCTTTGACACGGGCCACATACTCTTTGTCCGAAGCCATTTTGCCATTATCTGACAGCTTGGTTTTATCAAAATTACCGGTTTGTAGATTGGTTAGGATTTGCTCTGGCGACGTCCCAAGATCGATATTTAAGTGATTGACCAATATCAGCTCACCTTGTTCATTGATTTGAGCAAATAACGCCAGCTCAGTGTAAGCCGGTCCTCTTTTTACCAAAGCGCCACCTGAATTATTCGACACGCCGCCCACGATAGTCGCGCCCAAAGTCGATGATCCTATCACTGAGTGCGGCGCTCTATTGACCGCCTTGAGCTGCTTTTGTAACTGATGCAATGTGGCGCCTGGCAAGCTGATGACCTGCTGGTTATTATTGACCAAATACAGCTGATTTAAAGCCAGTGTATTAATAACAATAACCGGTCGATCATAATCCTCGCCGTTGGGTGCTGAGCCTTCTGTCAGACCTGTTTTGGCCGCTTGCATGATGATAATGCAGTCGCCTGCCACACAGACCTCTAAGCTTTGCCAAATCTGCAGCAAAGTCTGCGGAAACAATACCGCCAAAGCACTGCCGCCACCAGAGCGCCACCCCATTCGGTAGTATTCGTTTTTTGTGGGATCTGCTTGTATATTAGCCGCACCCAACAGTTGGGTGAGCTGTTGCAGCACCTGATCGGGCGTCAGTGTACCCAAAGTCACCCGCTTTGAGGGGAAAATATGATCCGTACTGCCTGCTGATTGAATATCGCTCATAACATCAATGCCCTTAATAATTAAGAATATAAAGTACTGACCTCACAATGACACCGGTGCATATCGTGTCTCTGAATGTCGCAGCTGACGAGAATAAAATGCTCTATAGCATTCTACTGGCTACTTAGGGAGTGATATATTGCCAAAACGGACAAGGTTATTTTCCTTTTTTGCTATAATCACCAGTCTATTACGCCCATTGGAGAACAAATATGGTCAAAGCTGATGATATGGTGTTATTCGTCCAAGTGGTCGATGACGGCTCATTTTCTAAAGCCGCTGACAAACTGGGTTTAACCAACTCGGTGGTGAGCAAACGTATTGCTCGACTTGAGGAGAGTTTAAATACGCAGCTCTTGTACAGAACCACCAGAAAGCTGAGCTTGACTGATGCCGGACGGACGCTGTATCACAAAGCAAAAATTGCTCAGTCAGCTTTTCAAGAAGCGCAAAATGCGGTGACCCGTTACGGTGAAGATATGAAGGGGCTAATACGTATTACCATGCCTGTGGTCTCCGCCAATTTATTATTGAGCGATGCTATTGCTGATTTTTGCAAAAAGTATCCTGACATCTCAGTGGAGCTTCATATCACCAATCGACTGGTAGATCTCATAGAAGAAGGATTTGATTTGGCAATCAGAACCGCCAAACTTGAGGACTCATCCTTGATTGCCAGACGCCTTATAGACAGCCAATGGATAATCTGTGCCGCCCCAGAGTACTTAAAGCAGCATGGTACCCCTAAGACACCTGATGATCTGATACACCATGAGTGCTTGATGTATAAATTTAATAATGGTTATAGCAGCGCATGGCCTTTGTATATCGAGGGCACGGAGCAATTACTGGCTATAAATGGCCGCTTTCTTAGCAATCACTTAAGCGCTATCAAACAAGCGGCGCTTGCTAACTTAGGCATCGCCTTTTTACCTCAAGCGCTAGTATACGATGAGCTAAAGCAACAGACACTGGTTCAAATTTTAAGCCGCTTTACCCGCAAAAAAATGGGCATGTACGCCGTTTATCCCAAAGCTCGGCAGCCAGATCAAAAGCTAAAACGGTTGGTTGATCATTTGGGTGAAGCCTTGCGGCAAAAACAGGCTTATTATTGTTAATGCCAGCCGTAAGCACCTCACAAACTTGGTATAAAAAGACACAAATTATCTTATTTTGTGCATTTTTATACCCATAATCGACAGCTATACTTCTACCTTGTCTACGCCTTAAAACCCATAACACCATTTTTTTGTCTAAACGATAAGCTTCACACAGTAAGGCTGTATCTAACTTAGCCTCTCAAAGTTTAGTGTCTCTAAGGATTAACCCATTATGCTATACAGTGCTCTGCTTATCCTAAAATGGTTATTTATCCTGATGTTAGCCATCGTTGTTTTAATAGGCTTATTTTTGCAATTTGCCCCGACATTTGGCGGTAAACCAAGCAGTGATACAGCCAAGCGAATCGCCAACTCACCCAACTTTAATGGCAAGACCTTTGTTAACTTGCCGGTATCAAGCGCCGTTATCGCTGGCACGCTTAATGATATCGCACCTTATATCGCTCAAAAACAGACACAAAACGCTCAATCTGGTGGCTTATTGTGGCAGTTTTTATTTCCTCCTAAGGGTAAAAATCCAAGCTATCCCATAGAGACGGTGCCTCTAAATTTAAAGCAAAAAACAACCAAAGCGACAACCCAAGCGATAACCAATCCTCACGTAGACACTACATTAAAGGACGGCGAGTTTGTCTGGCTTGGGCACTCAACTGTGTTGTTTCGCATCTTAGGTAAGCTGCTGATGACCGACCCAGTTTTTCATCGTGCCTCTCCGCTGCCCATTGGCGGCAAGCCGTTTAAGATGACACACCCGCCGCAGGCAAAGGATCTTCCCTTTATCGATGGCGTGCTTATCTCCCATGACCACTACGATCACTTAGACCATAAAGCCATTAAACAACTGGCGCATAAAGTGGGGCATTTTTATGTGCCGCTTGGCGTAAAAGCGCATCTGATACGCTGGGGGGTGGCGGCGGACAATATCAGCGAATATGATTGGTATGAGAGTGCCAGCATCACTGGCGGCGCCTCTTTATCTAAGGATGAGATTACGCTCACCTTTGCGCCCACTAGGCATTTTAGCGGACGCCGATTAACCGGACAAAACACCTCGCTATGGGGGAGCTGGGCGGTACAGTCTCAGCAGCTGAGCGTCTACTTTAGTGGCGATGGCGGCTACTCAGAAGAATTTGCCAGAATCGGTGAGCGCTTTGGCGGCTTTGATGTGGCATTTATCGAAGATGGCGCTTATAACCAGAGCTGGCGCAACGTTCATATGATGCCAGAAGAGTCGGCGCAAGCTGGCATCGATGTTCAGGCAAAAGTCGTGCTGCCAATCCATTGGGGCAAGTTTGATTTGTCCGTGCATCATTGGCGTGAACCGGTTCGACGACTCAAACTTGCCTTCGATAATTACAACAGCACTCAGCCTGCCAAACACAGAATCAAAGTGGCCACCCCCCGTATCGGCCAAGTCTTCACCCTCGACACACTACCCACCGCGCCTTGGTGGGAGCACAAAGCCTCATAGTAGAGGTTATCTTTTTAACGACAATATCCGCTGTGTTTTATCACCAAAGCGGCTCAATACAAAAGTGGAAACTGAGACAAATTGGCGTAAATGACTGCGCCAATGAGTACGCAGGCGGCGCCAAACCATAGCAAATGACGCTGTGGCTGCGACCAAGTAACCGCCCAGTTGATTTTGTTTTTTGCGCTTATCCATTCCATCACGCTAATGGCGACAGTCAGCCACAATGTACCTACCAAATAGCCACCCATCACATCACTTAAATAATGCTCGTTTAACACAATTCGGCTTAGGCCAATTAAGAGACATAAAAATATGGTGACGGCGCCAATGCGTATTTGTCTCATAAAATCTGTGCTAAAACGGATGCTCAAATAGGCAATAAACCCATATAACGCCACACAAATTGTGGCATGGCCACTGGGAAATGAATAGGTTGCTTCATGGAGCAAAATATCTATTGGCCGCTCACGCTGGAACAGCATTTTGCTTAAAAAAGTAAATCCAGTGCTGCCCAAGGTGGCAATAAGCAGCCCTATAATTAAATAGCGCTGCCCTATTAGCCAGCACAATAGCGTGGTCAGCACCATGACCAAGGCGGTAATCGGCGTGGAGGCCAAGCTGGTGATTAGAATAAAAAAATCAATTACCCCTGAATCACTCATGACGCTCATCTGCTGCGAGACGAAATGATCCATCGCCACGATAGACTCTGAGGTGACCACATCCTCGACCAGACCCACAAATAGTGATAACACATAGCCCATTACCAAGACCAATGCGGTCAAAGGCAAGCCATAAAAATGCTCGATATGTAGTCTCTGCCAAAAAAAATGGTACAGCTTAGGATAACTGATCTTTAGCTGAGCTAGGCGCTGCTTGATACCAAATCTTCTTTCCAAAGCGCGGCCATAGTCCAATAACTGTGTCCGCACTCTATTGCCATACTCAATCACTGAGTGCTGCAGCGTCCATAAAAATATCATGACAAATACAATCAAGCCAATTAAAAAGGACAGCTGCTGATTGTCTTGAATGAGACTGAGCATAGATGATGGCGACCTTTGTGAGTACTTTTAGGGAGTTTACCATGTATATTTTAGCCACCCTAGTTTATGCCAGATTTAGGCACTATTAAACTTATGCCTAGATAAACTTATGCCTAGATAAACTTACGCCGAGATAAACTTACGCCGAGATAAACTTACGCCGAGATAGATATCTGTTACGACTTAGCCTTGCTCCATCACTCGCTTTGTAATGGCGGACCAACTAAGTCTGGTTGCAAAATTTGACTTAATAACAATCTACCTATCACAGTCCCTTCACCACTGCGATAACGCTCAGTTAACGCGTCACTATATTGTCTTAGATCAACGCTATTATTGGCATTAGGCTTTTGCATATTGGCCGGCAAGTTAACAAAGTCCAGCGGTGTTTTTGAAAGTGGCAAATAACGCTGAAACACATCGACGCTCAGGCTATCAATGTCTGGCTGGCTGGTTATATTATGCAGATACTGCCACTGTATTTGACCGTTATTAGCTAGGCCATAAAGCTGCTCTACGCTTTGATTAAGCGTTTGATCGTCAGACAGCTGACCTTCACCGCTATACACCCCATATATCAGCTGATCAGACTCAGTGTCTATCATAGTTCTCATGGACGTGAGCATTTTTTGTACCAAGGATTTACTGCTAAATGTATTGCCGGTGGCCTCGTTTAGCCTTACCGACTCAGCAGTGCTATTGTCCTTGCTATCAGTATTGGCAGCATTGGAAACATTGACAGCATCAGTCTCGGCCACAAGCTGCGGATACTTGGCACTAAGAATAGAATACAACGTACGGATATAGTCATGATAAGACTGATAATAATCTTGCATTGTTTGGGTGCGGCGAATCACCTGTGGGCTGGCCAACATAAGGCTAAGCTGCTGCTCAGTTAACGCTCCAGAGAGTCTATTTAACTGACGGGGTGCCACTGGTTCAAACTCGTTAACCGGCGCAGATTCATACAGTCTGTCTAAAGCTTGGAAGTGCGCTTTGATTAGCGACTGGGCAAAACCTTGAGGCAACGTACCATCATTTAAAGTTAGCTTTAGCCATTTATTGTGCCAAGTGGTGCCAAGCTTAGTATCTAGATACTCTGAGGTTAACATCGCAAAATTATCGGCCCATAAATAAATACTGCCGGTCTTGGCATCTACATAAATCGGCTGATTGATAGAGATTTTATTATTATGGGCAAAATACTGAGCGCTCATTAGGATCGTAAACTTACCAGCAGCGGGCTGATAGCTGCCTTGAGCATGGATAGACGATGGCTTTAATAGATAAGCCTGTAGCAGTTTGGCTTTTTTGACATCGAGCTTAGTGGGCTTGTGCTGATAATTATCAAACAGGTTTTGGTAATACTCAGAGACCGGTTTGATAGCGTGCTCATCAAGCGCTACACTCTCATCAGCTGCCTGCTCACTTTGTTCATAGTCGATTTGGTTCTCAGTATCATACTCATCAGGCTGATTATATTGCCACGCTTGATAGGCCTTGCTACAAGCGATATAAGCCTGTTTAATGGCTTGTCTTTGGGCGTCAAACTGGGCTGATTGCACAGGTTTTTGCGCACCATCTGCCTGCTCAAGTAAGCCCATATACGCCTGATCATGCGTATCTTCGCAGTAAGTATCTAAAGAGTCAGTGACGCCTAAGTCCTCAGCGTTAACCTTGTCAGGTGACATGGCCGGACTGATTTTAATCTGGCTATGATAGCTATAAGCGCTCGTACGCTGCTTCTGTAGTGCCTGCTTAAGCGCTGCTTTTGCCTCGATAGGCGATGCGGCGTTATGTGATTGCAGCGCTGTGGTTTGGCAACCGGCAAGTAACAGGCTGCCTGCCAGCAAGGTCAGTGATAGTGGCAGTTTTTCGAGTCTTGGCAGTTTTTCGAGTCGTGGCAGTTTTTCGAGTCGTGGCAGCTTTCTAGCCAGTGCGGTGTTCGCTTGCTCTGATCGCTGTGCTGCCGGCTTTGATGCTGTATTTATATGAGTATTGCACGTCATGAGAAGTCCTTGATAGCCTAGTTCTGATAAGGGTGATAATTGAGGTAGATTGTAAAGGGTTCGCATAAAGCGCTTTAAAGGCCTTTACTCAAAACGGCTTATTGTGGCCCATAACTGTGCTCATCGTAGCTATCCTTGCGGCAGTCATTATGAGCCTCATCTTCATGATAGTCGTCATCATCAGTGCCCTCATCTTGGGTGACACATGTGGCATCGATATAAAAGTACTCTTCTCGTGCTGCTTGCGCCAAGCTCTGCTTTTGTTTGCTTAGCTTGATCTGTTGTAACCAAGCATTGCCATCGATAGACTTTGGCGCCTTGCTACCAAAGGACTGCTCAAGTAGTGGGGTTAAAGCATGCTGGCTAAAGCTATTGTGGTCGTAGCGTATCTGATTGAGCATTGCCGATTGCATCCCAATAAGGTCACTGCCCAGATTGATACGCTGCTGTTTACCCAATAAGTGACCGGCTTGATCTAGATAATAATAATTAACCTGATTAAAAGAGATCGGCACTACCGCCTCAATCAGTTGCAGTAGGGAGCCGATATCCCCACTTTGATAACCTTTGTTATAAAGCTGTACTTTTTTTATGGCATTTTTTAGGCCATGGTTGTCAGGGTAGGCCTCAGGATGCGCATCCACATAGCGCTCTAATGCCGTACTGATGTGTTTAAATATTTTGCCAATAAGCTCACCACTTTGCTTACTGCCAAAATACACTTTAATACCTTGGGCTGCCCCAATCTGCTTGGCAAAGTCATCGTTTTGGATGTCGATTAAGCTAAACAGATCAGGGTCAAGCTCTGCGATACTGTCTTGCATGGCGGCAATGCTGGCATCATAGATGATTGCAGGCGGAATCTGTGAGGTGATGCTAGCAGGCAACCCCAAATCGACTGTCTTCGATATCATTTGATCAGGCAAAGGGGTGTTTTCAGGATCTATCAGTGCCATCAGGGGCATTAAGGCAGAGGGGTCAACAGACACACGGCTGTTATTAAAGTCTATCGCAAAGGGCAATTGTATGGTGCCACTTACTGTCGGCGCTGCATAGTCATAGCTGTAAACGCTGTTATACCGGCGCTCTGCTGGCTTGTACTGGCTGACACTATTGAGAGTAAGGTATTGGTACTGATAGGCATTAGCAGCGGCGACCTGCTCAGGTGTCTTTTTACTCATGCTCAGCAAAGCCGTTAAGCTCCCCATGCCCCCGATGCCTGCTTCTGATTTGGCATTATCTTGCTTAGCCGCCTGCATCTCTTCGTAAGTGGCCAACATACGTTTTGGATTATTACGGGTTAAAAAACTGCCTTCTTCATGGCCTGCATAATCTGCCGCCCCATCGTCCGCATCGCTGTCATACCCCTCCTCATCACTGTCAGCAGCAGCAACAGCCGCAGCTGCCTCTTCTATAACAGTCACTTCGCCTGCGTCATCTATATAATAATAAGCATTTGTTTCCTCATCATAATAGACGTCATCACCAGTCACCTCCTCCTCACTATAAGCCTCATCTTCAGCGTGACTGTTTTGATAGTCAATAATGTCTAATACCGTGTTAAATAAACTGTCGGCACCAGCATCAATACTGCCCTCAGCAATAAAAGGGGTGAGGTGATAACGGGCTTTTGCCACAGCCACATGCTCGGTAGCCAGATGTTGGCGCAACGCGCTAATAAGCTTATTTTTAGCTTGAGTGTCGCTATCAGGAAAGGCGCTTTGATCAAACAGCTGTTGATATGCCGCTTGATTGCGCTGTAGGGTGTGTTGAAAGGCTTTGCTCTGAGCCTGAGTAAGGGCCGGATCGCTGACTGAGAAGTCTATTAAGTTCGCCGGTGCCGATGCGCTTAAAGCGGCTGTAGACTGGCACCCCATAAGTGATAAGCAAATGCCGCCAATAAGCGTCGCATGCCGTGTGCTTGACGACCTATAGCACAGACCCGCTTTAATATCGGCTCTTAAAGAGCGTTGAGGTAAGGGCTGTCCTTTGCGATGGGCCATAACTTCCTACTTCCTATTTAAAAAATACTGAACACCAAAATTTGTAAATATTTATCTGACACCCTTTTCATATCCTTGATAGTACGCTAATTTTACTCAATACAAAAGATTACAAAGTACAAAAACCACAATAACAAAAACTCTCTGACTGCTTATTGCTTATTTTATAATCTTTGTTAAAATTAAAACGCTGATCAAGCGTATATGTTTATGTTGCTATCAGCCGCTGTTAACTATCTCTGGTTATCTTTTTTAAGGTTTGGCCGGTAATGTAACGCGTTATAGTTAAAAAACGCTTTATCATTAGCTTTATCATTAATAAATACTTCGTTTTAAGTTGTTGCTCCATCTCATTTAATAAACCAATTAACTGACTAAGACAGCCCCTCCTTGCTTCTAGGAGCGCTTTGGCTGGCCTTTTTTGACGCCAAAAAATGACATTTTGCTATTTTGGCCCGTCTATTTACGCTTACCTTGCGGTCTGGTGTTAATTGGTTTTTAACCCATCTAAAAGTTAATAAGTGAGATGACGATGAGAGTACATGACTATGAATATGACGAAAAACTAGTTATTGAAGATTTTTTCAATAACACCCTTCCTAGATTCCCCTTTGAGGTTTTGGCGTCACCTTATCATCAAATTGATAAGCATAACTTGAGCAAGATTAAGGATCTGTGCCGCCATATTATCGACCCCTACTCTTATGCAGGCAAAATTCCTGCTGCGGTGGACCGGTTTTTGAATAATTTGGCCACCAACTGGCCGCCCTACTTCTCCACTTTTGAATATACCATCATCCAAAGCCAAGGGTACATCGCTTTGATGTATATCTATGATGTCTCGTGCGCCAATTTTGAGTCCACTATAGTGCTCTATACCCGTCAGTACTTGAGCCTAAGAGGTTATATGGATAATCCTGAGGGTGACGACTTTTTTTGTATTCTACCGGTGATTATCACACCGCCCAGTGTGATCAACAATGAGGATGAGAGCCTCAATAGATCTTATCGCTTTATAGAGCTGATTAAAAATGCCAACTTGCATAAGGTGGTGATAGTGGCGCTCAATGGGGCACACTTGGTACTGGGCTTATCTGAGATACTCACTTTGAGTTATCAAGGCTTTGAGATTAACCCGCCGCCTAATGATCCCAGCCGAAGACGCTCTTTGTCACATATGGAGCCTGAAGAGTATATGAATGCCATTGAATGTTGGGGATTAGATAGGGTGATTTTGCCACCGGCTATCTTTGAGGTTCCTGATACCTATAAGAGTTAGCAGCCGCGTGCTGCAATTGAGCCTATTATCGCCAGATCAATTTTAATGACCCAAAAAAGGCAAGATAAAAGGCAGAAGAGACTTAATCCATTAGGTCTAACCTGCCTTTTTATATGCCCCCTATAACTGATTTGCTACGTTGATAAGAGCGGGCTGAAGTAGACAATGAGCGCGCTTCAAAGGCATCTTCAAAGATACCCACGATTTGTTCATGAGTGGCTTGAATCGGGTTGGTGAAGCCGCACACATCTTTTAAGGCATTAGTGGCCAGCTCATCGAAATCTTCACGTTTTACGCCAAGCTCTTTTAAAGATTTAGGAATATTAACGATATCTGCCAGTTTTTTAATCGCATCAATGGTATCTAGACCAGCAAGATTGGCGTTATTATCACCCAATACTTTGCCAATCACATCTAGCCTGTCTTTGGCCGCTGATTGGTTAAAAGCTTCCACATGTGGCAATAGCAGTGCATTACACACCCCATGCGGTAAGTCATACATACCACCTAACTGGTGCGCCATAGCGTGCACGTAGCCCAAAGAGGCGTTGTTAAATGCCATCCCTACTAAGAACTGAGCGTAGGCCATGTCTTCTCGAGCCTGCATGTTTTTAGGCTCAACTACTGCCGTAGGTAATGCCTGAGCGATTAGCTCAATGGCCTTTAGAGCGCAAGCATCCGTAATGGGACTGGCCGCGGTAGATACATAGGCCTCAACAGCGTGAGTTAACGCATCCATACCGGTTGCTGCAGTCAATCCTGCTGGCATGTTAGACATAATGCCTGAGTCGTTAATAGACAGCATGGGCGTTAAATTGCTGTCAACAATGGCCATCTTAATGTGTGTTGACTCATCGGTGATGATACAGAATCGAGTCATCTCAGAGGCGGTACCTGCGGTGGTGTTGATGGCCACCAAAGGCAGTGTCGGCTTGCTAGACTTATCTAATCCTTCATAGTCTTGAATCTTGCCACCATTGGTAGCCACGACAGCTATCGCTTTAGCGCAGTCATGCACTGATCCGCCACCAAGAGAAATCATTAAGTCTGCCTCGAATGTTTTTAGCTCAGTCAGACCTGCTTCGACGTTTGCCACAGTGGGGTTGGGCTGAACCTCGGTGAACAGCTTAATCTCGATGCCCTTTGATTCTAGCGGCCCCGTAATCTGCTTTACGACCCCAATTTCTTCCAGAATCTTATCGGTTACAACAAATACTTTTTTGCAATTAAATCTTGCCAACTGCTCAAGACCTTTTTCTAATGCGCCTTCCCCAATTAAGTTATTAGAAGGCTTGACTTCCTCCCCTCGCTAAACCGAGGGGATTGCTACAGCTAGACGGTCAAGCCCGACCGCAAGGATGTTCTTAGCAGCATTGATATCTCTATCATGCCATGTGCCACACTCAGCACACCTCCATCCCCTTATTCCAAGACCTGCTCTACCTTTTGGACTACTGTCACTTATTTTAAGGCAGCACGAGCAGGTCTGGGTAGTGTAACTCTCATTTACCATCTCAAACTGACAACCTGCATGCTTGCATTTGTATTCCAGTTGTCTTTTGAGTTCAAACCATCCTGCATCGTATGTTGATTTAGCTAGGTTGGTCATCGAATTGGTAAATGAGCGTGATTTAACATCACCAACCACAATTAAGGCATTATCCTTAACTAATTGGGTGGTGAATTTGTGTATGGCATCTAATCTTGAGTTTTTGATTTTGGCATGTATTGCTTTGACTCGCTGTTTGTTTTTCGCTCTTTGAGCTATTGCAAGCTTTTTAGCCCACTTTTGCGTTTGTTTGGTTGTCAGCTTGTCACCGTTTGAGGTGGTAGCAGACTGCTTTAAGCCTAAGTCAATACCAACGCTGCCTTTGCCACTTGCTTGTCTAGGAAAATCTTTGACAGTAATACAGGCATACCAACGGTTACGGCTGTCTTGCACTATCTCAAGCGTATTGATTTGATATAGGTCTAGATTATAGCTATCAAATACATCAATGATAAGCTTTTGACCTTTACAGAGCGATAGCTGTATGGTTGATTTAAGTGTTTTCTTCCCCGTTTGTCTTGTATGTAGATACTTGATAGCAGACTTTTTAAAAGGTATCCAACCAAGCGATTTGCGTTTGGTATCCACACGGTTGGTACGCCAGTTGAGTTTGGCTTTTTTAAACTGTTTACGAGATTTGGCGTGAGTCTCGTTAATGGCTTGCAAAGTTTGCGAGTGCAAGCCTAAATACTCACCACTGCCTTTGGTGTATTGGCTTAAATCATAGGCCGAAAAGTACTTACCTGTGCGTCTTAAATGCTCAAAGCTTAACGCATTAACATAGTTCCACGCATAGTTAACACTCCCAGCTAGTTTGTTTAGCTGGTTTGCATGTTTGTCTTTGATGCGTAGCTTGAGGGTTTTCATAGGGTCAGTATGGCGAGGTTAATTTTAACTTACAATACTTTAAATACTGATAACGACAGTGTGTGTCGCCTTATATCCACCCCCTGAAGTGGGTGGTTTTACGGCGGCCGGTGATAAAAAATTGTGATAAAGCCATGATAACTTCCCTATTAGTTTGTTTTTTGTTTTTAGTAACACTCAATACAGAGTACAGGCATCTGTACGCATACCTCATACTGAAGCTGCGCTGGATAATATAACAGATGTACACTGAGATTTGGAAGGAGGTATGACTTATAACTTAAAATATATTTTTAAAATTACTTATACCCACATTTTTATCATTAGAATCAGAGTAGTTGCTATTAAGCGGGTTGCTTGATTATGTTGACTGTTTAATGATTAAGGCAGGTAACCATTCTCAGGCAACAGTTCAGGGGGAAGATTATCCTCGCCCAGTGCTTCAAGCAAATTTCGCTCAATGGTGCGTGATAAAGTGGTTAAAGGCAGTTGATTGGCCGCTTCGCCAAAGGGGTCTGTTATTTCTTCATTGAGCGCATCTAAACCAAAAAAGGTATAGGCAATCACACCACAGACAAAGGGCGTCACCCAGCCTAGCGAGGTGGCCAGCCCGAAAGGCAACATGAAGCAGTACAGATACGTGGTTCGATGCACCAGTAACGTATAGGCAAGTGGCAGCGGCGTCTTATCAATACGCTCACAGGCTGATAGCACCACAGTTAATGAGGTCAGTCTATCATCCATGTTTTGGATCATAAGATCTGAGGTGAGGTTGTCTCGCCGGCAAGCGCCCAACTGTTGGCCCAGTAATCTCAATAAATACTCAGGTAAATTGCCAGCTTCACGCATACCAGCGTGATACTCAGGTGCCACAAACCTCTCAACATCCGCCCAAGGTGAGCTCTTACGCAGCCTATGACGCAGCGCATGTGTGAAAGCTATGGTCAGATTCACCATCGTATGCTGCGCCTGTTGAGCGCCTGGTTGTGTGTCATCGATAAAAGACATCACTTGACGGGTAAAGCTGCGCGACTCATATACCAGCTGGCCCCACAAGGTTCGAGCCTCCCACCAACGCTGATAACTGGCATTGTTGCGAAATCCCAAAAACAAGGACAAAGCTATCCCCATGAGGGTAAAAGGCGCGGCACTATAAGAAGAAAACGAGCTTGGAATCCAGTGTTGAACTGCGGAGATTATGGTACTGATTAAAATGATAAACAGTACTTGGGGATAAATATGAGGAATAATGGAGCCACGTAGCGTAAACAGTATCTTAAATGCATTGGGTTTTTGCAAAACGAGCATAATAACGTTCCTGTTGCGCTAGGATAAATGGACGCGGCGCTTAGCTTACAGATAATTTTTTAGATGTCTATTTTAGCATTAAAATTTTTGTCATTTAAAAGATGAGATAATATCCCATATATTTAAAGACCTACCTATGAGCCGAAGCTCACAGTTCAATCACTTAGTAAAAGGCGTGCCCTGATACATAAAAAACTTAAACTCATCACCCCGCTTTTTCCAAATACAGAGGGCGCGGTTTTTCAAAGAGATAGGCTGGCCATCAACTAAGACCTGCGCATAAAAATCACCGGTAACCATAACATAATCCTGCATATCGATGACCTGATTGATATCATAGTCAAGCTGTTGATACTCATAGAACCCAGACTTAAGTTTTTGTAAATACGAAGACAAGTCATCCATCGCACCACTGCTGTGCACATAGCGTAAATCGGCATCACACAGTGCAGCAAACTCATCATACTGTTTATTTAGTAAATAGTTAAAACGCTGTTGTTCAAGCTCGCTAATTTGTTGTTCCATAACTTCCTCTTTAACCTAATTTTCTTTAACGTCAATTTAGCTTTCAATGTGGCGAATTTTAAGCTTATTTTATTATAAAAAACTTTCCCATTACGCACTGTTGCAGATTTTATATTGGTAATATTTTAGTTTGGCCTGCTTATTTTTTATTTGATTTAAGCCAGCTATTGCAGTTGGCCAAAAGTCAGATAAACTGTCATAAACGACATAAACAACCAGGATGGGCTATAGTGGTAAAACTGATATTATTGGGACTTTTAGCAGGGGCATTTTTTAGCTCAACCTTTGTCATCAATGAGCTGATGAGTAGTGTTGGGGGACATTGGTTTTGGTCTGCCAGTTTACGCTATGTGTTTATGCTGCTGCTGGTCTCGGCCATTATTATCGCTCAGCACGGCATGGGACGCCTCAAACAGCTAACTGAGCTGTTTCTGAGAAATCCTATGTTTTGGTGCATCACAGGTGGTATCGGCTTTGGTATATTTTATGCCGGCATCTGTTATGCCGCTGATCACGTCAGTGGTTGGGTGGTCGCAGCCACCTTTATGTTTACTGTGGTGAGCAGTTTATTTATTTTAATGGCATTTGGTCAGCGCTTTGAGAAAAAGATATTTGTGTACGCTTTTTTAATCTTTTTAGGGGTGGTGTTAGTTAATTTAAGCGAAGGCCTAAATGCCGATACTCAAAACCAAGCGCCCTTGTTTGACATCTTAGTGTATGGTGCCCTGCCAGCACTCATCGCCGCATTTAGCTACCCGCTTGGTAATCAGCTGGTATGGCAAGCTTCCTCCAATGCTAAGCTGTCCTCTGCTTTTTATGCAGATATGGCAGCAGAGGAGCTATTAGTAGATACTGGCACTGATACTGATACTCATAATAATGCAAAGACGCACCCTGTTACGGATAGCCGGGTCACTCGTTATCTTACTGCTAAAATCCCCTCATTTGATACCTTACTGCTGCAAAGCTCATTTAATAAAATATGGCTAATGACGCTCGGTAGCCTACCCTTTTGGTTGATTCTGGCAGTGATCATACAGCCCCCTTTACCTGCCGCTTCTCAGGTTTTTAATACTTTTTTGGTGGCATTATTGGCAGGTGTGGTAGCCACAGGACTATTTTTGTATGCCCGTGAAGAGGCCAAAACATCCAGTGAAGTGGCCGGCGTGGATGCCACTCAAGCCAGCGAGGTTATCTTTGCGTTAATTGGCGGTATGTTTTTATTAAACAATGCTCTACCTTCTGCGCTTGGCTTAGTGGGCGTGGCAATCATTATCTTAGGCCTGGTGTTATTTGCCAAAAACAACTGATCTAGGCAAGGCTATTTTAGTAATTGTATAAACCAGCGGTTAGAGTAACCGTTGATCTTGTCTTTGAGAGCACTGCTCGTGGCAACAAATTGATAAAGATGTCATCACCTTAGCTTGATTTGTCATTATAATGTAGTAAATCAAACTTAGGCCTATTTATTATGACCACTTATATTTTAGACACCGAAACCACAGGGCTGGTAGATCCACATATGACGGAAGCCGCCTATAGCATTATTGCCGTTAATAATGCAAAAATCGAGGTTATCCAAGCCCCCCGATCCAAGCGCTTCAATCCACTAAAACCGATAAGCTTAGGCTCTATGGCGACCTCACACATTTGTGATGAGGATGTGGCTCATGAACCGCCACACACAGAGTTTCGTTTGCCAAACAGCGTCGAATACCTAGTCGGCCATAACATAGACTATGATATGGCGGTACTAAAAAATGCCGGCGTCACCCACACGCCCAAGCTCATTTGTACCAAAGCAATGTCAAGCTATCTACTGCCGACTCTTGAGAGTCATAAACTGGTATCACTGCTGTATCACTTTCACCGTCAAGTGGCACGCGAGCAAGCCAAGCACGCGCACGCTGCTATTTATGACATCTATTTTACCCAGCTAGTACTTGGTAGCTTAATTGAGCTTGCCAATAGCCAAGGTCATAACATTACAGATGTTGAAAGCTTGTATCAATTTAGCGAAATGGCGCGCATCCCTACTCACTTAAGCTTTGGTAAATATAAAGGCCAAGCCATTACTGAGTTAGCCGCAAGCTCTGATGGCGCAGGTTATCTAAAATGGCTTATGGGTCAAGACAGCATAGACCCTTATTTGGCTGAGGCTTGCCAGCAAGCACTCAACTCTTAAGCCACTAGCGGCGCTTTTGGCGTCGATAAACTAAACACAATAATATCAGCTAGGATGTCAGCTAGATGAATAACAGCACCGGCCATATCACCCATCGATCTTATCCCATCGGCCTTATAAATAGGCGGCAATGATATTAATCAGTAACGCAATAATACTAAGGTTAAAAGCAAAGGCAATAATTGAGTGTAATATGGCCAATTTGCGGCCTTTAAGGGAAGTAAACGTAACATCTGCCGTTTGCCCAGAGGTGCCTATTGCCACAGCACAGTAAAAAAAATCGACATATTTAGGTGGCTCGCTGGTACCGGGTGTACTTTTATCTATATCCAAGCTCATTTCAGGAAAGGCCAGCGGCAAGCGTTGGCCTTTTTGTTGTTCAGAAAAATACAAATAAGCATACTGCAGCGCAAATACCACTTGAATCATCAACCAGGCAATAAAAATAGTGGCTATGGTCAAAATCAGGCTCAGTACTAATGTGATATCTTTATAAGTCTCAGCCAACTGAGTTTGCCGAGCGATGGCATAGACACAGATGAAGCTTGAGACTGTGATTAAAGATAAAATAAAAAAGGTGCTTTGCCGAGTACTGCTTAAATGCTTATGCAGGGTATCATGTCTCATCATCACAATAATGCTGGCAATAAATGATAGCACGGTGATATCCCAACCGATAATCAGCGCCGCACTCAATGAGACGTGCCATGTTAGGTGGACCACGCCACCCATCAGGGCACCTATTAGTAAGCTGACTAATAAGCGCCAATGGTGATTAAGCAGATGGGATAAAGCGCTCATTATGCCGGCCTACATATCGACCTTGAGTCGGTCCCAGTATTTTTGATACAAGGCCATGGTGGTATCACCAACATCTTCTCGGAACAAAGCGTGACCAAGTAAGTCATCGGGAGGATAGATAATTTGGTTATTGGCAATATCTGCAGGCATCAGCTTCTTGGCGCTTTCATTAGGTGAGCCGTAACCGATCTCTTCACTAATAATGGCGGCATTGTCTGGGCGCAGTAGATAGTCGATAAAGGCGTAGGCATTTTCGCGGTTTTTGGCATTTTTGGGAATAGACATGTTATCCATCCACATAATCACCCCTTCTTTGGGATACACAAAATCAAGCTCAGGCATGCCCTGATCTTGCGCCATAATCACCTCACCATTCCAGGCAAGCCCCAGATACGTCTCCCCTTCCATAAACGGCATACGCGGTGCATCTGAGTTAAAGGTGCGCACGTTGGGCATGAGCTTTGACAGCTTTTGGTATGCCGCCTCAATGTGCTTAGGGTCATGAGTGGTGGCGGGATAACCTAAGGTTAATAGCCCCATGGTAAACACATCACGCAAATCATTCATTAGCATCACCCGGCCCTCAAATTCAGGACGCCATAAGTCATTCCAAGAGGTGATACTGTTAATATCAATACGGGATTTATTGACTGCAATCCCAGATGAGCCCCACAGATAGGGCACACTAAATTTGTTTTGTGGGTCAAACGAGGCATCTAAGAAGGTAGGACTTAAATTACCAAAATTACTGAGCTTATTATGATCTATGACCTCAAGCATACTCTCTTTGCGCATCTTATCGACAAAGTCTGTACCTGGAAATATCACATCATAATCGCCGCTGCCATTCATCAATTTTAGCTTAGCATACATGGCCTCATTGGAGTCAAAGGTACTATAAATGACCTCGATGCCCGTCTCTTGGGTGAAGCCTTTTAGCACACTGTCTGAAATGTACTCGGTCCAGTTATAGACCTTCACCACGTTACCACGCGCGGTATTGGCCAAATCGGCGGTATCAGTGTCGGTATTAGAGCGCTGACAGCCGGCTAGACCCAGTCCCGATAAGCCAACCAAACCTGCACCTGTCATTCCCAAAAAACGTCGGCGTGAGAATAAGTTGTTATTAGCCATCATAAATCCTTAACGTTTTTTAAGAAGTAGTAATTGAGAGATGACCAAGCCCACCAGTGAAATGGCCAATAATAAGGTACCCACCGCATTGACCTCAGGCTTCACCCCGACCCGCACCATAGAATAAATTTGTAGCGGTAAAATCTCAAAGTTGGCACCGGTATTGAAGGTAGACACCACCACATCATCCAGCGATAAAGTAAAGGCCAATACCCAGCCGGCCAATACCGCAGGCAGGATAATGGGCAACAGTACCGTACGAATCATGGTAAATTCACTGGCGCCCAAGTCACGGGCGGCTTCCAATACACTATTGTCCATACTCGATAATCGGGCTGATACGGTAATCACCACAAAAGGCAGACAAAAAGTAATGTGCGCTAATAACAAGGTTATAAAGCCCAGCTCAATACCTATGATTAAAAACAGTGCCAATAGCGAGATGGCCAGCACAATCTCAGGCGACATCATCAGCACAAACAATAAGCTTTGCAGTACGCTTTTACCCTTAAAATCATAGCGCTGAAAAGACAATGCGGTAAGCCCGCCAATCACTGTGGTAACCGTCGCCGCAACCACTGCCAACAACACTGAATTAATGGCCGCTTGAATCATAGCCTCATTGCTAAACAACTCATGATACCAATGTAAACTAAAGCCGCCCCAGTGATAACCAATCTTGGAGGCGTTAAATGAGAACACCACCATGACCATAATTGGCGCAAACATAATCAAATACATTAGGGTTAAATAGAGGCGAGACAGCCACTTCATTGAACTACTCATACAACTCCCCTATGCCACTTCATTATGGTCAGTTTTGCCAATGCGTTTGCTGCTGGCGTAATAAGCGGCAATCAATATTGCCATCGTTAAGGTCAACAGCACACTCGCTGCAGCGCCAAACGGCCAGTCACGTGCATCCAAAAACTGCGACTTAATAATATTACCCACCAATAAGTTACGTGAACCGCCTAAGATATCAGCCACATAGAACATCCCCATCGCCGGCAGTAATACCAGCAGCACCCCTGAGATAATACCGGGCGTGGTCAATGGCAATATAACGTGCCAAAAGGTTTGAAACTTATTGGCGCCCAAATCCTTTGAAGCCAGTACAATGTCGTCTCGCAAATCGGTAAATACTGCATACAGCGGCAATACCATAAATGGAAATAACAGATACACCAGTCCGCCGATGACCGCCTTTTGGGTATATAAAATCTGTAGTGGCTCGTTAATCAGCCCAGCTCCAATCAGTGCTGAGCTTAACAGCCCGTTGGCCGCCAAAATCAGCTTTACAGCATACAAGCGCACCAGTGAGTTGGTCCAAAATGGAATAATTAACAATAGCATTAAAAACGACTGCCATTTTTTTGATACTCGGCTAATCAGCCACGCAAAAGGATAGCCTAACAGCAGACAAATCAAGGTGGTAATGGCCGCCATACTTAACGAATGCAAAAAAACTTTGACGTACAACGGGTCGATGAAGCGTAAGTAATTCTCAACCGTTAATGGCATTGCCAAGAACTTATCTTCATCGCGGGTTAAAAAGCTTGCCAGTACCACCAATATATTGGGCAATAATGCAAAAATAATCAGCCAGGCCCAAATTACAAATAAGGTGACCCGCTGAAATAGGCGGCCATTATTTTTGCTGTGACTAATGGCATTAGATAATGTTGATTTATTCATCAGGTAAAATCCACTCCCAGCCATCAACCCAGTCTACACGCACCTCTTGGCCCAATTTATAGTTAAAATTGGGATCATCTTCGTTGAAATACTCAGAAGCCTTAACCACATTGCCATTTTGCAGACGAATCACAGAGTCTAAGGTACTGCCTTTATAAGCACTATCGATCACGTGCCCGACCAAACCTTCATGACCTTCATTGAGGTAATAAACGCGAATATCCTCTGGGCGTAACAATAGGTTAATGCTTTGTCCCACTTGCACCGCAAATTTTGGACGCGGCAGCTCACGTATCGGATGAAAGCCCTCTTTTTGCTCAGTGACCTCTACTTTTATGTGTTTATCAGCCACCTCTAGCACACGGGCTTTAAATAAGTTGGTCTCACCGATAAAGTTGGCAGTAAATAAGTTAGCTGGGGTTTCATAAATACGAATGGGTGAATCAATCTGTTGAAACTCGCCAGCTTTCATTACCGCAATACGATCAGACATCGATAAGGCTTCTTCTTGGTCGTGAGTTACGAATACGAAGGTAATACCAAGCTCACGCTGCAAGCGCTTAAGCTCAGATTGCATCTGCACCCGCATCTTAGCATCAAGCGCAGACAAAGGCTCATCAAGCAGTAGCATTTTAGGACGGTTAACCACCGCACGCGCAATTGCAATACGCTGCTGCTGCCCCCCTGATAAGTCTTGTGGGCGACGATTTATGGTATGCTCAAGCTGTACCATTTTTAGCGCCTCTTTTACCCGAGTATCAATCTCAGCTTTGGGCACTTTTTTAAGCTTCAAACCATACGCGATATTGTCATACACATTCATATGCGGAAATAGTGCATACTGCTGAAACACGGTATTAATTGGGCGTTTTTCAGCGGGTAGATGGGTGATATCGACCCCATCTAACTGCATAGAGCCCGTATCCGGCATTTCAAAGCCGCCTATGAGGCGCAGTAGCGTGGTCTTACCACAGCCTGAAGGCCCCAGCAAAGTTAAAAACTCGCCATCATAAATATCTAAGTCGATACTTTTTAGAATCTGAGTATCATCATAGGCTTTGTTTAGCCCACGAATCTGTAGCAGCGACTTTTTTTCGGTGGCGTTGGCTGAAGCCAGTGCCGAAGTTTCATTAAGCGACATAGGAGCGATCTCATATCAGGGTATAGGTTCGTAAGGCGTTATCGTACATGAGCGACATTAAAAATCCAACATATAGCGAAGATTAATTGCAATATCAAAACAGCACACGTGTTGACTCGACAAAATCTTGATGCCTTTCACATACGCTTACTATACCTAATTATGAGCGCCTATGTTTGATGTCTTCATCTACAAACTTTGTACGCAGCTGATTTTAAAAAATGATTCGTCGATGAGTACAGAGAAAGTATCTAAAAAACTAACAAAAAAGACATGTCACTCACAACTGTTCTATAAATAAGAACAATATATTGCCATAACGCCTGTTTATTGCTTATAAAAAATCATCTACTATAAAAGTTAGCACTTCAAGAGAAGAAATTAATTTTAATAACATTTGATAGGCATAAAGATATGGGATTATTAGTAGAAGGTAAATGGCAAAATCAATGGTATGACACCGAAGCAACAGGCGGCCGCTTTCAACGTGATATTTCTCGTTTTAGAAGCTGGGTGACGGTCGATGGTAGCGCAGGCCTTAGCGGTCTAGAGGGCTTTAAGGCTGAGCCTAACCGTTATCATTTGTATGTCTCATTGGCGTGTCCTTGGGCGCATCGCACTCTAATTTATCGTAAGCTAAAAGGCTTAGAGGACATGATTTCAGTCTCTGCGGTGCATCCTTTAATGCATGAGCACGGCTGGACGTTCAATGAGGGTGAAGGCGTTATCCCAGACCCAATCTTTAATGCAGATTACATGCATCAAATCTATACCAAAGCCAAATCAGATTATACAGGCCGCGTGACCGTACCTGTGCTTTGGGATAAAAAGAACAACACCATTGTGAGCAACGAATCCTCTGAAATCATTCGCATGTTTAACTCAGCCTTTGATGAAGTGGGCGCAAACAAAGACGTGAACTTCTTACCAGAAGAGCTGCGTAGCGAGATTGATGAGCTAAACGACTACATCTATCCAAACATCAATAATGGTGTTTATAAATCAGGCTTTGCTACCACTCAAGAGGCCTATGAAGAAGCGGTTGTTGATTTATTTAAAGCCTTAGATACCATTGAGGCTCGACTTGAAAAAAATCGTTATCTGACTGGTGACACCATCACAGAAGCTGATTGGCGCCTATTTACTACTTTGGTACGTTTTGACCCTGTGTATGTTGGTCATTTTAAATGCAACATCAAGCGTATCGTAGATTATCCAAACCTATGGGGCTACTTACGTGACCTGTATCAAGTGCCCGGTGTTGCTGAGACTGTGAACATGGACCATATCAAGACCCATTACTATGGTAGCCATGACACCATCAACCCAACCTTAATCGTACCGGTTGGCCCAGAGATTGACTTTATGACGCCGCATGGCCGTGAAAGTTTATCTAAATAAGACTAAGGATAGCTTGAAGCAATTGGCTTAATTCACTTAAAAACGCCGCTGATTGCTACTTATTACAATACAAAATCATGTTATAACAACAACTAAAACTATAAAACTCTTTCCTTCGCCCAGTCGCTGCTCTCCAGACAGTGCTACTGGGCTTTTTTTGGTTATAGGCGGGATAGGCCGAGCAAGATTGGGATATTTGCAAGCATAAAAAAACCGCCCTCAGGGTGAGGGCGGTTTTTTATTTTATAACGTTTGCAAAGTCAGTTAGATTACCTGGATACCTTGCTCAATATACACATTAGTCAACGGATCACTATTACTAGAGTTTGCCCAAATGTCATAAGTAACGCCATCCGCTTCGGTGACTTTACCTACTTTAGACCAAGTGCCACCAGCATCATCCTCTAATGGTCTAATAATACCTTGTCTACCAAGATTAACCTCAGAGCTTGAGTCGCCTAAAATATGTAAAGGAACCTCAGGCTTATTAGCAATAATATCCGATAAAGTTACGTCTGATAACTTATTGCCTAATCCATCACCTAGGTTAATGTACTCAAAGCCTTCTAAGACTCTAAAGTCTTGGGTACCGATACTACCGGTAAAGTTAAGCTCATCAATACCTGAACCACCTCGTAACCAGTCACTTTCGAAATTATCATCCAAGAAGACTTTGTCATTACCGGATCCCATATCGACACGAGCTTGATAAGCAGAGCGACCAGCAACATCGCCAGTTAGTTGGAAGACGTCATCACCATCTCCCATATTAATACGAATCTCACCGCCAGCAACACCAGATAAATATCCTGTTTTGAGGAAGTCATTACCACCTCCTAAGTCTATACTGGTATTAGAGAAGACCTGCCCATTAAAGTAAACAGAGTCATCATTATTGGAGCCCTTCAATGCAGTGCCTACTCCATAGATATTACCATTACCAGATCCGCCTGAATCATCTCCAACAGTCAAGGTCGTACTTCCGGAAGCTTTAGAAGCAATATCATAATCACTGGTAATTCGAGGCGTTGATAAGAAAGTAAACTCTGTTGGCGCTGACTCATTACCTGCTTTATCTAACTGTACTACTCTATATACTTGGCCACTTGCTAGTTTAGAGACTGCAAAGTCAAATACACCTTGAGCATTTGCTTGACCAGATCCAAGTACTTTTCCAGCAGGACTTAATACGGTTACTAACGCTCCTGGCTCACCAACACCGTTAACATTAGTAAGTGTTTGAGCAACAAGCTGTGGTACTTTAACAATGTTGTCATAAGTCAGCATCGCACTATTGGTACTAGACTCTAGGCCTTTGACTCTCGCTTCTACCATATACGCCGTGCCATCTGTCCGTGTATTATTGGTTGGTAATGACAGGGTATTGGTAGTATTAGAAACACCACCATTTTGCCAGCCACCGCCATTGATTTGATACTCCCACTCCAGGCCAGGCGCTATACTAGAGACATTAACCGTATTATTATTACTAATTTTATCGCTGGCTGTACCTAAGGTGCCGGTACCGAAAGTATCTTTGGCAAAGTTTATAACGACTCTGTCATCATTAACAATGGTGCCAGAGGCTGTTGCGTTTGTAATCTCAGTACCCAGTTTCGGCGTATCCAAAGTAATCGTAAAGTTTTCATCTTTTTCGACAATGGTGTCTTGAACCGTTGGTACTAAGATAGTCGCTGTTTTGGCACCAGCGGCAAACTTAACCGTACCTTTTAATATTGAGACATCATTGTTGCTAGCCGTACCTGAGGTAAACGTCCAGTCTGATTCGGTTGCCTGAGATATATCCCCAGTTCGAGTAACAACAAACTCGGCATTGCCGCCTTCTGTTACTGGCTTGGCATCAGCAATTGATAGAGAGTCTCTAATGACCTGATAGCTATGCGATGCCGTAATAGAGCCTGTATTACCAACAGGGTCTGTGGCCACAATACTGGCATCTAACTGTTTATCTGCATCAGCGGCTAAGTCACTACCTTTAACATCGATGGTAAATGTGCCATCTGTGGCAACTGTGCCAGTAGATTGGGCACCATTTACGGTGAGAGTCACCACATCACCAGCTACAAACGTACCTGTCGCCTTACCAGTAACGGCCACATTACCGCCAGCTTCTGCGATATTGACAATATTGTCCTCTGTGATGTTATTAATCTCAAGGCCAGTACTGTCTTTGTTAGGCGCTACAGTGTCTACACCATATTTATGCATTGTTGCCACTGTACCTGTGTTACCAGCAGGGTCTGTGGCAACAATACTGGCATCGACTATGGCATCAGAATCAGCGACTAAGTCACTGCCTTTAACATTAATAGTAAAGCTACCATCTGCGGCAACTGTACCAGTAGATTGGGCACCATTTATCGTTAAGGTAACCACATCACCTTGTTTAAATGTACCGGTGACCGTACCTGTCACTGCGACATCACCACCCGCTTCTGCTGCATTGATGATGTTGTCTTCGGTGATAGCGTCAATCTCAAGGTCGGTACTCATACTATCTGGCGCTTGTGTGTCTACACTATATTTATGTGTCGTAGTAATTGTACCTGTGTTACCAGCAGGGTCTGTGGCAACAATACTGGCATCAACGATTGTCTCTGCATCAGCAGCTAAGTCGCTACCTGCCACATCAATACTAAAGCGGCCATCTGCGGCAACTGTGCCTGTAGTTTGAACACCATTTACGGTTAGGGTAACCACATCACCTACTTTAAATGTACCGGTGACTGTACCTGTAACGGCCACATTACCACCCGCTTCTGTGGCATTGATGATGTTGTCTTCAGTTATGGCGTTAATCTCAAGGTCAGTACTCATGCTATCTGGCGCTTGTGTGTCTACACCATATTTATGTGTCGTAGCAATTGTACCTGTGTTACCAGCAGGGTCTGTGGCAACAATACTGGCATCAACGATTGTGTCTGCATCAGCGGCTAAGTCGCTACCTGCCACATTGATAGTAAATGTGCCATCTGCGGCAACTGCGCCAGTAGATTGGGCACCATTTACGGTTAGGGTAACCTCGTCACCTTCTTTAAATGTACCGGTGACTGTACCTGTAACGGCAACATCACCACCCGCTTCTGCTGCATTGATGATGTTATCTTCAGTGATGGCGTCAATCTCAAGGTCAGTACTCATGCTATCTGGTGCTTGTGTGTCTACACCATATTTATGTGTCGTAGCAATTGTACCTGTGTTACCCGCAGGGTCTGTGGCAACAATACTGGCATCAACGATTGTATCTGCATCAGCGGCTAAGTCGCTACCTGCCACATTGATAGTAAATGTGCCATCTGCGGCAACTGCGCCAGTAGATTGGGCACCATTTACGGTTAGGGTAACCTCGTCACCTTCTTTAAATGTACCGGTGACTGTACCTGTAACGGCAACATCACCACCCGCCTCTGCTGCATTGATGATGTTGTCTTCGGTTATGGCATTAATCTCAAGGTCGGTCGTGTCTTTGTTAGGTGCTTCAGTATCTACTGCATACTTATGTGTTACCTCGGCAGTACCTGAGTTGCCACTCGGGAAGGTAGCCGCAACGCTTGCATCAATAACCGCATCTGGATCAGCAGCTAAGTCGCTACCTGCTACATCAATACTAAAACTGCCATCTGCTGCAACTGCGCCAGTAGATTGGGCACCATTAACGGTTAAGGTAACCTCGTCACCTTCTACAAATGCGCCTGACACTTTACCGGTAACAGCGATGGTTTGTGCAGACTCAACAGCATTAATAATATTATCCGCAGTGACGTCATTGACAATCAGCGTAACCACATTACCGCTACCATCATCAACTGCATAAGACTTACTACCAGTTACTTCACCCACGTTCCCTGATGGATCAGTTGCGGCAACGCTTGCATCAATAACAGTGTCTGCATCAGCAGCTAAGTCGCTACCTTCTACATCAATAGTAAATGTGCCATCTGCGGCAACTGCGCCTGTAGATTGAACATCATTAACGGTTAGGGTAACCACGTCACCTGCTTTATATTCACCGGTGACTGTACCTGTCACGGCGATTGTGTCACCTGCCTCAAGCGCATTCACAATGTTGTCATCTGTGATTGAGTCAAGCGTGATGCCGGTTGTTGTGTTATCTGGGCCGGCAGTATCTACTGCGTAGTCTTTACTACCAGTCACTTCACCCACGTTCCCTGACGGATCAGTTGCCTTCACGCTTGCATCAATAGTGGTATCTGTATCAGCAGCTAAGTCGCTACCTGCCACATTGATAGTAAACGTACCATCTGCGGCAACTGTGCCAGTAGATTGAACATCATTAACGGTTAAGGTAACCACATCACCTGCTTTATATTCACCGGTGACTTTACCAGTAACGGCAACACCACCACCCGCTTCTGCTGCATTGATGATGTTGTCTTCTGTGATTGAGTCAAGCGTGATGCCGGTTGTTGTGTTATCTGGGCCGGCAGTATCTACTGCGTAGTCTTTACTACCAGTTACTTCACCCACGTTCCCTGATGGATCAGTTGCGGCAACGCTTGCATCAATAACAGTGTCTGCATCAGCAGCTAAGTCGCTACCTTCTACATCAATAGTAAATGTGCCATCTGCGGCAACTGCGCCTGTAGATTGAACATCATTAACGGTTAGGGTAACCACGTCACCTGCTTTATATTCACCGGTGACTGTACCTGTCACGGCGATTGTGTCACCTGCCTCAAGCGCATTCACAATGTTGTCATCTGTGATTGAGTCAAGCGTGATGCCGGTTGTTGTGTTATCTGGGCCGGCAGTATCTACTGCGTAGTCTTTACTACCAGTCACTTCACCCACGTTCCCTGACGGATCAGTTGCCTTCACGCTTGCATCAATAGTGGTATCTGTATCAGCAGCTAAGTCGCTACCTGCCACATTGATAGTAAACGTACCATCTGCGGCAACTGTGCCAGTAGATTGAACATCATTAACGGTTAAGGTAACCACATCACCTGCTTTATATTCACCGGTGACTGTACCAGTAACGGCAACACCACCACCCGCTTCTGCTGCATTGATGATGTTGTCTTCTGTGATTGAGTCAAGCGTGATGCCGGTTGTTGTGTTATCTGGGCCGGCAGTATCTACTGCATAAGACTTACTACCAGTCACCTCACCCACGTTCCCTGATGGATCAGTTGCGGCAATGCTTGCATCAATAGTGGTGTCTGCATCAGCAGCCAAGTCGCTACCTGCCACATTGATAGTAAACGTACCATCTGCGGCAACTGTGCCAGTAGATTGAACATCATTAACGGTTAAGGTAACCACATCACCTGCTTTATATTCACCGGTGACTTTACCAGTAACGGCAACACCACCACCCGCTTCTGCTGCATTGATGATGTTGTCTTCTGTGATTGAGTCAAGCGTGATGCCGGTTGTTGTGTTATCTGGGCCGGCAGTATCTACTGCGTAGTCTTTACTACCAGTCACTTCACCTACGTTACCTGAAGGGTCATTTGCCTTCACGCTTGCATCAATAGTGGTGTCTGCATCAGCAGCTAAGTCGCTACCTTCTACATCAATAGTAAATGTGCCATCTGCGGCAACTGTGCCTGTAGATTGAACATCATTAACGGTTAGGGTAACCACGTCACCTGCTTTATATTCACCGGTGACTGTACCTGTCACGGCGATTGTGTCACCTGCCTCAAGCGCATTGACAATGTTATCATCTGTGATTGAGTCAAGCGTGATACCAGTTGTGGTGTCATTTGGGGCGGCAGTATCGATAACTTTGGTATCTTGACCTGTTGCAACGACACCATTACCATCCGTAATTTCAGCTTTAACAACAGGAACATCACCATCGGTAACGCTAATAACAATGGTCTGTTTGCTACCTGCTGTCACACCATTTTCGCCCACAACATAAGTAGCCAGAGTATTCCCTACAGCATCTGTAATAACGACACTGTCGCCTGCCTGAGCATCCTCTGGGATGGTGATTTCGGCTTCAACCTCACCATCTTCACCCACTTCAGCACTGTTTAAGGTACCATCATTATCGGTGTCACCTAAGATAGTAACCTCAGGCGCTGATGGTTGGCTTTCATCGGCTGCCGGAGCCGTTTCAACCACTTTTGGCGTTTCGTTACCCGCAGTGTCTTTAACACTTGCAGTAACCGTATCGCCTGGTTGCACTTGTATAGATTGACCATCTTTTAAGATTTCAGTGGTTACTGGATAATCAACACCATTAATAGTAACGATATCACCTGCTTGAGTACCCTCAGGCATAGTCACAGTCGCAGTGATGGTGCCATCTTCACCAACTTCTCGTTGGCTGCATACACCATCCTCTCCTGCATCTTCAAAGCTCACCGTCGGTGCACTCTCGCTTGGGGCTATAGTATCGACTACTTTAGTATCATTTCCAGCAATTGAATTTCCATTACCATCAGTTATTTTGGCACTAACAGTCACCTGACCATCTTTAGTGATCGGCATAAATGCTATTTGAGTACTACCTGCCGTCACATCTTCTTCACCAACGACATAAGTCGCAAGAACATTGCCTGCTTGGTCGGTGACAACGATAGTATCGCCTTGTTGTGCATCATCTGGGATACCAATCTCAGCGCTGATCTGATTATCATCACCTACTTCTGATTTATTTAAAATATTATTACCATCAGCATCAGATAAGATAGTAACCACAGGCGCCGTTGGCAGCGCATCGTCTGCTGCAGGAGATGTGGCAGTCACTTGTGGCGAGCTGTTTCCTGCTTTGTCTTTGACGCTTGCGGTGATAGTTTCACCTGGGGTGAGCTCAACCGCTTGACCTTTCGTTAAGATATCCTGGGTTACTGGGTAATCAATACCGTTGATGGTGATGATATCGCCAATGACCGTCCCTTCAGGCACAGTCACTGTGGCGGTGATGGTGCCGTCCTCACCAATCTCATCTTTGCTGTAAACACCGTCTTCTCCGGCATCTTCAAAGCTCACCGTAGGTGCACTGTCACTTGGCGCGATGGTGTCAACCACTTTGCTGTCTTTACCAGTAATGACGGCGCCATTACCATCGGTGATGGTGGCGCTGATCTCAGTGATGCCCTCTTTGGTGGCATCCACGGCAACGGTTTGTTTGGTGCCGGCAGTAACGCCGTTCTCACCCACAACATAAGTGGCTAGGGTGTTACCCGCATCATCTTTAACCACAATGCTATCACCTGCTTGGGCATCGCTTGGAATAGTGATTTGGACGTCTACTTTGCCGTCCTCACCAATCTCAGACTTGCTTAAGGTGCCATCACCATTGGTATCGCCTTGTATGGCAACCACGGGCGCCGTTGGCAGCGCATCATCTGCTGCAGGAGATGTGGCTGTCACTTGCGGTGAGCGGTTTCCTGCTTTGTCTTTGACGCTTGCGGTGATGGTGTCACCTGGGGTGAGCTCAACCGCTTGACCTTTCGTTAAGATATCCTGGGTTACTGGGTAATCAATACCGTTGATGGTGATGATATCGCCAATGACCGTCCCTTCAGGCACAGTCACTGTGGCGGTGATGGTGCCGTCCTCACCAATCTCATCTTTGCTGTAAACACCGTCTTCTCCGGCATCTTCAAAGCTCACCGCCGGTGCACTGTCACTTGGCGCGATGGTGTCAACCACTTTGCTGTCTTTACCAGTAATGACGGCGCCGTTACCATCGGTGATGGTGGCGCTGATCTCAGTGATGCCCTCTTTGGTGGCATCCACGGCAACGGTTTGTTTGGTGCCGGCAGTAACACCGTTCTCACCCACAACATAAGTGGCTAGGGTGTTACCCGCATCATCTTTAACCACAATGCTATCACCTGCTTGGGCATCGCTTGGAATAGTGATTTGCACGTCTACTTGGCCGTCCTCACCAATCTCAGACTTGCTTAAGGTGCCATCACCATTGGTATCGCCTTGTATGGCAACCACAGGCGCCGTTGGCAGCGCATCATCTGCTGCAGGAGATGTCGCTGTCACTTGCGGCGAGCTGTTTCCTGCTTTGTCTTTGACGCTTGCGGTGATGGTGTCACCTGGGGTGAGCTCAACCGCTTGACCTTTCGTTAAGATATCCTGGGTTACTGGGTAATCAATACCGTTGATGGTGATGATATCGCCAATGACCGTCCCTTCAGGCACAGTCACTGTGGCGGTGATGGTGCCGTCCTCACCAATCTCATCTTTGCTGTAAACACCATCCTCTCCGGCATTCTCAAAGCTCACCGCCGGTGCACTGTCACTTGGCGCGATGGTGTCAACCACTTTGCTGTCTTTACCAGTAATGACGGCGCCGTTACCATCGGTGATGGTGGCGCTGATCTCAGTGATACCCTCTTTGCTGGCATCCACGGCAATGGTTTGTTTGGTGCCGGCAGTAACACCGTTCTCGCCCACAATATAAGTGGCTAGGGTGTTACCCGCATCATCCTTAACCACAATGCTATCGCCTGCTTGGGCATCGCTTGGAATAGTGATTTGCACGTCTACTTTGCCGTCCTCACCAATCTCAGACTTGCTTAAGGTGCCATCGCCATTGGTATCGCCTTGTATGGCAACCACAGGCGCACTTTGCGGCGTTGCTGGCTCAGTGGTGTCTTTACTACCCGCCGTCTCTGTTGGCGCCGATTCATTACCAGCAGTATCGGTTGCAGCCACATCAACCAAGTCACCCTCAGCAATCACCGGTACATCAACACTGTAGTTGCCATTGTTATCTGCAGTAGTGGTGCCAATTATATTGCCGTCTTTGTCTGTCACCGTCACAGTCGCACCGGGCTCTGTTTTACCACTGATGGTGGTGCTATCTGAAGTACCATCACCATCTGTATCTTTGTTAGATACGTTATCTACAGTTGGCGCCGCTGGTGCGGTAGTATCTGTACTGCCAGTTGCTTCTGTTGCCGGTGATTTGTTACCAGCAGTATCGGTTGCAGTCACATCAACCAAGTCGCCCTCAGCAATCACCGGTACATCAACACTGTAGTTGCCTTTGTCATCTGCAGTAGTGGTGCCAATTACATTGCCGTCTTTGTCTGTCACCGTCACGGTTGCACCGGGCTCTGTGCTACCACTGATGGTGGTGGTGTCAGGCGTACCATCACCATCTGTATCTTTGTTAGATACGTTGTCTACAGTTGGTGCCGCTGGTGCGGTAGTATCTGTACTGCCAGTTGCTTCTGTTGCCGGTGATTCATTACCAGCAGTATCGGTTGCAGTCACATCAACCAAGTCACCCTCAGCAATCACCGGTACATCAACACTGTAGTTGCCATTGTTATCTGCAGTAGTGGTGCCAATTATATTGCCGTCTTTGTCTGTCACCGTCACAGTCGCACCGGGCTCTGTTTTACCACTGATGGTGGTGCTATCTGAAGTACCATCACCATCTGTATCTTTGTTAGATACGTTATCTACAGTTGGCGCCGCTGGTGCGGTAGTATCTGTACTGCCAGTTGCTTCTGTTGCCGGTGATTTGTTACCAGCAGTATCGGTTGCAGTCACATCAACCAAGTCGCCCTCAGCAATCACCGGTACATCAACACTGTAGTTGCCTTTGTCATCTGCAGTAGTGGTGCCAATTACATTGCCGTCTTTGTCTGTCACCGTCACCGTCGCACCTGGCTCTGTTTTACCAGAAACAACTGTCTTATCAGGCGTACCATCACCATCTGTATCTTTATTAGATACGTTGTCTACAGTTGGTGCCGCTGGTGCGGTAGTATCTGTACTGCCCGCCGTCTCTGTTGCCGGTGATTCATTACCGGCTTCATCGGTTGCAGTCACATCAACCAAGTCGCCTTCAGCAATTACTGGTACATCAACACTGTAGTTGCCTTTGTCATCTGCAGTAGTGGTGCCAATTACATTGCCGTCTTTGTCTGTCACCGTCACCGTCGCACCTGGCTTTGTTTTACCAGAAATAACTGTCTTATCAGGTGTACCATCACCATCTGTATCTTTGTTAGATACGTTGTCTACAGTTGGCGCCGCTGGTGCGGTAGTGTCTGTACTACCCGCCGTCTCTGTTGGCGCCGATTCATTACCATCTTCATCGGTTGCAGTCACATCAACCAAGTCGCCTTCAGCAATTACTGGTACATCAACGCTGTAGTTGCCATTGTCATCTGCAGTAGTGGTGCCAATTACATTCCCATCTTTGTCTGTCACCGTCACCGTCGCACCTGGCTCTGTTTTACCAGAAACAACTGTCTTATCAGGCGTACCATCACCATCTGTATCTTTGTTAGATACGTTGTCTACAGTTGGTGCCGCTGGCGCTGTGGTATCTGTACTACCCGCCGTCTCTGTTGGCGCCGATTCATTACCGGCTTCATCGGTTGCAGTCACATCAACCAAGTCGCCTTCAGCAATTACTGGTACATCAACACTGTAGTTGCCATTGTCATCTGCAGTAGTGGTGCCAATTACATTGCCGTCTTTGTCTGTCACCGTCACCGTCGCACCTGGCTCTGTTTTACCAGAAACAACTGTCTTATCAGGCGTACCATCACCATCTGTATCTTTATTAGATACGTTGTCTACAGTTGGTGCCGCTGGTGCGGTAGTATCTGTACTACCCGCCGTCTCTGTTGGCGCCGATTCATTACCAGCTTCATCGGTTGCAGTCACATCAACCAAGTCGCCTTCAGCAATCACCGGCACATCAACACTGTAGTTGCCATTGTTATCAGCAGTAGTGGTGCCAATTACATTGCCGTCTTTATCTGTCACCGTCACGGTTGCACCCGGCTCTGTTTTACCAGAAATAACTGTCTTATCAGGTGTGCCATCACCATCTATATCTTTGTTAGATACGTTATCTACAATTGGCGCCGCTGGTGCCGTGGTATCTGTACTACCCGCCGTCTCTGTTGCCGGTGATTTATTACCAGCAGTATCGGTTGCAGTCACATCAACCAAGTCGCCTTCAGCAATCACCGGTACATCAACACTGTAGTTGCCATTGTCATCAGCAGTGGTACTACCAATTACATTGCCGTCTTTGTCTGTCACCGTCACAGTCGCACCTGGCTCTGTGCTACCACTGATGGTGGTGCTATCTGGGATGCCGTCGTTGTCTGTGTCGTTGTTGGTGACGTTGTCTACAGTTGGTGCCGCTGGTGCGGTAGTATCTGTACTGCCAGTTGCTTCTGTTGCCGGTGATTCATTACCAGCTTCATCGGTTGCAGTCACATCAACCAAGTCGCCCTCAGCAATCACCGGTACATCAACACTGTAGTTGCCTTTGTTATCAGCAGTGGTGCTACCAATTACATTGCCGTCTTTGTCTGTCACCGTCACAGTCGCACCTGGCTCTGTGCTACCACTGATGGTGGTGCTATCTGGGATGCCGTCGTTGTCTGTGTCGTTGTTGGTGACGTTGTCTACAGTTGGTGCCGCTGGTGCGGTAGTATCTGTACTGCCAGTTGCTTCTGTTGCCGGTGATT